>Ga0137403_10000034_pt1 | contig 140042 bp, 101 predicted proteins | sample CZOMad2_1_16fung_FD_122057 | JGI IMG/M metagenome (GOLD analysis project Ga0137403, IMG submission 122057) | Vadose zone soil fungal communities from Angelo Coast Range Reserve, California, USA - CZOMad2_1_16fungal (Hybrid Assembly) | ecosystem: Environmental > Terrestrial > Soil > Vadose... | reverse complement strand
GATTGAGCGTTTGCGCTATTGGCGTTCTCACCGACTGCGACATACAGCTTGCCGTCAGGCCCGAAGTGAATCGCCCCTCCATTGTGATTAGTAGCGCTCGACAGGTTATTGAGGTCGAGGATCACTAACTCGCTGTCGGGAACAACCACATCACCATTCGCTGTAAACCGACTAACCCGGTTGTGGATGGCCGGGGTAGTCGCGGTGTAATACACATAAACAAATTGGTTACTGGCAAAATTCGGATCAAAAGCGACCCCCAGCAACCCGCGTTCTCCCGACGAATTGACGGTGAGAGTCAAAAACGACGTCGACAATAAAGCGCCATTCTTGATGACGCGCAGACTGCCGGCCTGCTGGCAGACAAAGATCCGGCCGTCCGGCGCCAAGGCCATCGCGGTCGCATTTGAGATACCGTTTATCTGTGTTTCGAAAAAGCCGCTCGGCAAAGCCGCCGTGGGCCGGGGTTGAACCTGCGCTCCGGTCCAGCTGGCTAATGCGACCGCGATGCCAAGGATGATGAACAGATGGATCGCGGAAGATCTCCGAGGCACTTGGTGAGAGAGCGCGGGAATGGCCGGACGAATCGACAATAATTTTCTCCAAGTCGCAGAGGGGCTCACTACAGATAGTGACGCCGAAGCTCGTTACGAACGAATCGGAAAGTCTGCGTTCTGAATTGCTGGTCAGCTAGCTGCGAGACTAGCCACAAGCCCAGCCTGCTGTCAACGAGTCCCGAATTGTCAGTAGTGGGCTAAAGGTGTGGAAAGGAATCAAAGAAAAGTAAACCCCGTCTCGGGAACGGGGTTTCAGCAGCGGCATGCCGTTGTTGCTAGTATAAAGTTGGGATTACGACCTTTCGTTTCTCTGCTCACCCTACGTCCGAAGCGTAAGGTCTTCAGGATTCCATTGCCCGCCTGAAGTTTCTGAATCACCCCTGCTGTAAAGGGCTATCGGATTTTGGTGTGTCCTAGCGTCGGGCGAAACAAAAGTTTGGTCAACATAATTAACCTCACTTTTGACGGCATTCTACTCCAGAAGGTCCAAGGCTGGAAAACGGTTTCGATTGGGCGTCTAAACAGTCCGAATTTAGGCGAAACCTAGGCGACTTTTTTGGCGTACTGGTCATCAAATAAGCGTTGACAATTAACCTTGGAAGTGAGTATAGTGAGCGCTTTGTAACGTCAAAAAGCGCCGGTTTTACTAGGGTTTTAGCAGGTTAAGTTGACACTTATGCTCTAATACCGATAGTATTCGTCTAGCTCATCTGCCATGTGTAGAAGGAGTATTCGATGCCGTCCGCCGCAAGGGGGGCGGCATCAGCTGTTTTGGGAAGAACAAAAGTCCTCGTACTCCTTTCGCAGTTTCTTGTCTCTACGTGGCGGGACGATATACCCTGTCAATAATAATGTGTAGCCGGTGCGTTTGCCCAAAATAACAAGGTAGCCCTCCTGCTCCACCCAAAGACAGATATTCGTATTGCCCCCTCGTTTGTTCTCCCACTTTTTGACGCAGTTGCTCGCTGCGTGATCAATGATTGCGCGTGTCCATCCGATTCTTGCGCAACGATCCATATCAGGTAGCCGATCTTCTTCTTTGTCGCCTTCAGAAACTAAGTGCCAAAACGACGCCTCTTTGCCTCTGACTATAGGGTGACGGCGCAAAGTCAAGCGCTGGCCTTCAAAAGTCAGTCTCTGACCCATGAAGTCCTGCACAAACTTGGCGTAAACAACTTCAACGTACTTCTCCCAATCCCCGCCGCAGGAATCTAGGGTTATAAGTTCTGGCAGCCAGTCAGCGGGTGAGGACACTTACTCGGCCTCCCTTGCCTGCCAGACGAAGATGTTGGCTTTCTGTTCCAGCGGCAGAGTCGAACGGGTCAGATCGTGGCGTGACCTCCTGCGAAAGCGGGTGAGGAAGGCACTTTTTGCCTCGCTAGTAACAAGTCGACGGTTGGCGTAGCCTACCGCCCCAATTAGCAAATCAGTCACTTGCATAATTGCTATCTCATGCGAGCGTACCGTCTGCAACCGTTTAATTATTTGCCGATCGTGGTCCTGCATGTGTGAACATAAAACGTCTTGCAGATGCTGGAGCTTTGTGGAACTCCGAGTGTCCTTAATGTCTAAATAGATGTAATAGGAATCTCTTGGGCCAAGAACAGCTTTCAGCATGGTGAAATACATCTTGTAGTACCAGTCATCATGTGTTTGTTCAAAATCCGCATGCTTAAGTTTTGACTTGTCAGGCACGACTACCGCACGAAGATGCAAATCGTCATCGTCAAAAAAATAGTCCAGGATGTCTAGGTAGAATTGCTGCTTAGAGGGTGACACCTTCGTCCATTTGATTTCAAAATCGGCCGCCAGCCCGTGTCGTACCTTGATTTCTCTGAGACGCATGGTGATGTCCCGCGTTTTTTCGAGTGGGCACCACACTGCCCCTAAAACCATGACTTGTTGGCCGTCATTCTCAAGATGACAGCTTTCATCACAATAAACGCAGTAGGTTTGAGTCATGCGTTACTCTTGGAATTCCAGTTCATCTTCCGGTATTCCTGTTGCTGTTTCTTGAGCAGCGTAGAACCGCCGCCCGTCCCTTTCACCTAATTCTCCGGTGATGGTGACAGGTTGATCGTGGTCTTTATTGCGCCAAATTGCGTGACGCAATTGTGGTTCTTGTTCTTCTTCGTCGAAGCCGTCTAACAGATCGCCTACCTTCTTCTTGAGAAATTCCAGGTCGCGTCGCTGTAGCCGTTCGCCGTAGATGGTTACGACCGCTTTAACGTCTCTCTGGAAAGACAGCGGAAAGCTAAACTCATGTACCCCTTTCAGGACGGGTTTCTGGCCGGAAAACGGCTGCTGGGGAGTGTTCGTTGTTTTGACTTCTTGCATGGGCGGCTTCTCTTCAGTTTTCGAGCGTTCCTGAGCGCCGCCATCATAGCCTGCTGTTTCATTCGTGACAAGTTCTAAATTTGCGCGGTAGACGCGAATAACGTCAACAGCAGCCTTCGGAAGAAAGCCCTTTTCCTGAATTAAGAAATGTTTAAGGTTAACATCGCTAGGTGGCTCCGATCCAAACTTTTCCCTTAAGTCGGCAAACAGTTTGGGAGTGAACGCTAGCCGCTCTAATGCCTCCCATCGCTGTGGGTGACCTTCGTCCAACTCTAATATTGAGACCGCATCTGGCGAGACCTTTAGGCGTCCTGTTCCTACTTTCTCTAGGAGACCATATGCCGCTAACGCACCAATTGCGCTTAGTGACGACCCATGCAGGCCCGTATAGCCAAGCGTCTGAGCTATCACCTCTCTTGGGGCAGCATGTGTGTGCTCTTGGCCGTAGACCTTCCTTACCTTCTCGGATGCCTGTTCCAGCGTCAGGGACGGGTAGTTCGGACTTCGTTTTGACATGGAAGATCAACCTCCTTATGGCTCACCCGGAAAGGTACTCCCAAAACCTAACGCCGTCAAGGAGATTTCCGCGAATAATTTCAAACTATCTTCCGGCAGGCGTTGATTTTGCTGGCACGGCGTTAGGAAGGTATATAATGCGCCGGATTTATGTGAGGAATTCTCACAAAGAAGCCCCGCCAGTTGCTTCTAACAACTAACGGGGCCATTCAACTTAACGCCAGTTTAGCCCCACTACCCGAATTGTCGGATTAAGAAAATTACTCAAGGAATAATCTCTTCGCCGGCGGCCTGACGACGAAGCTGGTCGATGATCGAACGAATTGCCGGAGCGAGACTGCCATTTGGTGCAAGGGTAAGATAGTTTTCATACGCGGCGACTGCTTCTTTGTATTTTTGCATCCGTTCGTACGCCGCGCCCAGCAGTTGGTAGATTATTGGCTCGGTGTCCGATAATTGATCGATTGCCTTTTGATACTCGGCAACAGCTTCGGCATATTGACCTTTGTCTTCCAGTATTCGCGCCAACCCTACATGCGCTTCCGGTTGAAAGCCGCCACCTTCTTTGATCGCCCGGCGAAACGACTTGCTAGCGTTATCGAGAAAGGCAGCCTCGCGATAAATCCGTCCTTCGACTGCGGAGGCCTCGGGATAAACAGGACGGTAGCGACGGGCAGCCTCGACCTCAGCCAACGCCTCTTGATACTGATTCATCTCCATTAGTAATCTCGCCAAACCAAGGTGAGCCGCTGGAAGAGCGGGATGAAGTTTAATCACCTGTTTGTATAATTCCGCGGCCCGACCCTTATCTTCGTCGGTTCTGGCGTTCTCGCGGGCCTCTTCCGCTCGTTGAAAGAGCAATTCAGACTGGTCAGTAGTTTTTAACAGTTTAAGCGTTAGACTTTTTGCGCCGGGAAGAAGCGGACGCGTCACCTCCCTAAATCCAGGTGCACGTACTCGCAAGGTGTGCCGGCGGGACGATATCTTCGTCAGGGCCAATCTCCCTGAAGCATCGGTCGAGCCGCGCCGGATATCATCGATCCAAACAATGGCATTAGGTTCGGTAGTGATCGTGAGCGAGCCTTGACTTGCAGCTTTTGGGGGAACTTGTAGAGCGGTTGTTTCGGCCGGAATCAGCAGGATCAAACCAAAGTAAGAAACCGATATGGCCAACCACACGAACGAACGTGAAATAGTTTTCTTGCTCGTCCTATTTCGTGTGATTTCGTGGATCATGTCTTAGGTTTGGGTGACGGCTTGAGCCTCGCTGTGGATCAGGTCGTGTTTTTGCACTACTCTTCGTATTCATTGCCCGAAATGCGCCGCTTTCGCACCGACGGATTTGCGGGTTCAAGAGGGGGAGTTGCGCCGGAGGTGGGAGGGCCCACTACCGCACGAGTGCCGACTTCAGGACGAAACTTTCCATTCAGATCATAAAGCCGCTGATACTGCAAACGGTTGCGCACTACGCCTTGCACGTAGCCGCGCGTCTCTTTAAAAGGAATTGCTTCAACCCACTCGTCGATCTCGGCCGGTAGCGAGGCGCGCCATTGCGGAACACGAAGCGGACCGGCGTTATAGGCGGCGGCCACGTATTCGATGCGGCCAAACTTATCAATTTGGTCTCGCAGGTATGCAGTACCAAGCTGAATGTTCAAGCGCGGCTCGTAAAGTGACTCGGCAGTTATTGCGCGATCAACTCCATACTTTTTCGCCGTCAGCCTGCCCGTGGGCACCAACACCTGCATCAGGCCATAAGCACTGGCGGGCGAGCGGGCACGAGAATTGAAGACTGTTTCCTGGCGAATCAGTCCGGCCACCTGAAATGGATCGAGATTCCGAGCACGCGACTCTTGCACGATGATGTCCCAGTAAGCGAGTGGATAAAAAACATCCCACTGCTCGCGCGTCATTTCTTCCGGCTTCATCTGCGAGTAATCCGGAAAGCTCCTCCTCAGCGTGTTCAGTGCCCGCACATTATCTTCCTGAGAACGATAAATCCCGGCAATCGCCAGGTTGATGCGTGGACTGTCGGGAGATGCTCCAGCCACTGCAGATAACTCCTTGAGTGCCCAATCGTCCAGGCCAACATTCGAGAGTTGGTCGGCTTTGATGATGGGCAGATCCGCTTCGGTGCCGGCGGATTCTTCCGCCACCGTTACAGTTTGCAGATTGGCAACTGCGCGCGCGACCATTGAATCGGCTGCAAACGTTTTCGCCGGCGTGTTCCGCGCGACTGCATCCAGCCGTTGTTTAGCAAGATATCCATACCAATTCGCGTCGTATCGCGCCAGCATTGCTTCGTACAGCGCCCGAGCTTCTGCGAGTTTACCGGCGCGTTCAGAGTCTCGTGCTGCCCAGTAACCAGCGCGTCCGCGGTTGTCGGTGTTCTTATCCACATAAAGCGCCAGATGCTCAGTCAGCATTTTCGACGACAGTTGAAAGTCCCTGGCTTCGTGGGCCTGCCAGGCCAAATCAAATTGAGCTTGCGCAACCTCAATTGAGTTTGAGTACGCGGTGATCGCAGTACGCAGAAAATAAGAAGCATCGGACGAATTTTTTGCGTCATCAGCGATGTTGCCGACGGCGACCCAAGCCCGAGGAGTAAAAGGGCTGGCCGGGAAACTTCGCCTCAGTTCATCGAGCGTGGCCCGCGCCTGGTCCCACTGACGGGCGCGCGCATAAGTCTGAGCCAGAAGGAAAAGGGCCTCCGCGCGAGTCTCGCCAGCCGAGGTGGGGACGGCGCTCAAACTGGCAATGGCCTCTGGGTTTCTGCGGGCGTTGAAGGCGCTGGCGCCGCGACGCAATTGGTTCTGCGGCGTCGTGGTTGCTGCAAACTTCGCGAATGCATCTGTATAGGCTTGAAGTGCGTCAGCAAACTTCCGCGCGCTGAAAAGTCTGTCCGCTCGCTCGCGCGCCTCGTCAACGCTGGCCGGCGCCGTGGTCGAGCCAAGCCGCTGAATTGCCTTCGCAGCTTCTGAGCTTTCTTCTGCTGACGGAGCAAAGAAGTACAAGCGACGGTAGGCCGCAAGTGCTCGAGTGGAATCGGAAAGTTGTTCGGCCGCCCGACCGGTCAACAAAAGCGCGGCAGCGTCGTCGTTGGCGGCAAGATCCTTAAGCAGCAACGGGACGGCCGCCGTCTGGTTATCTCGTAGCAGCAGTTCGGCAACGCGAAGTGTTGCTTCATGGGTTCGCAAGGACGACGGATAACTGTAGATTAGCTCCTGATAGACCGACCGCGCTGGGAGCAGCTGGCCAGCCTGTTCCAGGGCATTGGCGCGCATAAACAGGGCGTAGTCCGCCAGGCTGCTGTAATCACCAATGACCCGCGTATCGAGAAGGGCGGCCGCTCCTGAATAATCCGCTGAATTGATTTTTATGCGCGCACGCACTAACCGGGCGAGAGCGGCAGCTTTAGAGCGGGGAAAATCCGACTCGATGCGAGCTACCACCTCATCGGCGGGCAAGACGCCGTTGCGGGTCATTGCCCGCAGGTTTTCGAGGGCTCGAACCTCAGCTGGAGTTTGCTGTCGAGTCAGACAGCTTGCGGTCATGAACGGCGGGAGCGAGGCGCCAACGACGATCGCCAGACCGATCAGAATCAGGGAGAGTCGATGCTTACCCAATCTCCTAACCAACTTACAAAAACTCCCCGGAAATCGAATTTAGAATTTAGAATTCAGGCTGGTTTCGTGTGTTTTCGTATGCCCGTTCGTATGATTTCGTGGATCCGTTCAAGTCATCCACGAAATTACACGAAACGGTCATACGAAATCACACGAAATTCTAAATTCTAATTTCTGACTAGGCCGGCACGGTTGCGCCGGGATAGTTGGCCCCGAGCCTTGCTGCTTCTCCCTCTGCAAGCGTCTGCACCAACTCGTGATGAAAATAGTCATAACGCAGCGCCACTTCTGGTTTTACACGCTTGTCATACATCTCACGAGAGCGATCGATGTATTCCCTGAGCCGATCATACAAGTCGCCTTGAGAGCGACCTTCGATCACTTTCTGTTCGTTATAAAGTTTAATCTCCGATACCAAAAGGCGAGCAAAGCGGCGGGCGTCGTTGTGCAAACGTCGCTCTTCCTCATTCCCAACTGTGACGGGAAGGTCCGCATCCATCCCGTAACGCCGTCGGGATCCGAGGGGCGCTGCTTGTGGTTCGACTGAACCGCCAGTGAAAGCTGGTTCAGCGCTCATGGGTTCAGCACTGACTGGTTCGGCGCTGGCGGGCTCGGCGCTGCTGACCGGTTCAGAGCTGACCGGCTCGGCGTGCTCATGGATAGGCGCCAGTGCGGTCTCCGATGCTTGCGTTCCCGGCCGCAACGTGTCAACAAAGATATCGCGTTCGGGGGTGACCGGGGTGGGTTCCTCGTATTCGCGGGAGGGTGTGTACCCGGTTTTCGCTTCCGTCGTCGTTTCGGTAGCCTCAGCACCGGCAGCCGCCTTTGGCGCGCGAGCTACTGATGTCAATTCCACAGCCATGCCTGCAACTCGAGCCAGGGTTTCCAGCGCCTCGAGATTAATGGCTTCAGAATCAAGACCTGCCGAATCTGCGTAGAGCACAGCGACGACGCGACCACGAACCGTAAGTGGAACGGCGACGAGTCTCTGGGGCGGTTCGTCGCCCAGTTTGTTCAATAGGAGATGATCTTCGGCGTGAGATCCGGCGCCACCACTCCAGGTCGCTTTTGACTTCGCGACGCCACCTACTACTGTGTCGGCATCGGTGCTGACACTAATCTGTTGGATCGCCTGGTCGCCAATGGTGCCTTCAAAACCTCGCGCACGCCAACCATTTGCCTGATGGCCCTTGATGACAAAAAAGGCAACCCTGGGAGCAAACGATGCCGCGCGATTCACAAGCGTCTTGAGAATCTCCGCCTGTGAGTGCTCGGAGTAGATTTCCTCGATTGCTGCCTTGACGATGGCCATATCACTCGAAGCCTTGGCTCGAGACGATTCTGAGGCGGCTAAATCAATTCCCTCTTCGTGTGCCGCACGCAGATGTTCGAGGATCGTGGCTGCCAGCGAGCCGTCCATTTGCACTTCCGCTTGACGTTCCAGCAGCCGGGTGAGGGATTCGTTGAGCTGGTTCTGGAGCTCTGATATCTCTTTCTTAATCGAACTCAGCCGTCCCTCGATAAAGCTCTCTATCTCATGGCGCAAGCTATCTTCCAGTTGTCCGGTCACCACAGTTCGTTCCTCCGTATGTATCGGGGTCAGGCAAGGATTGTAACCCAGGATTAACTCTTCTGGTCGAGACACTCGAAGGGCAGAAGAGTTTTCTTAAGCGATTATGAACGGGCAGGATTCAGCGAGTCAAGAAATGCTTCTTTGCGGGTAGCGGGTCAGTTTGAATAGGCAAGTTCAGAGTTTATCTTTCCCGGCGGGCGCGCCGCACGTGTCAGGGGAACATTCCAGTCTTAACTAGAGAGACTAACCGAAGTGAAACTCTAAACTGACCCCATTTCCTTCTTGCGGGTCCTTTGGTGGCCGGCACCTACCGGCACAACTCCCTTGTGTGGATTATGGACGGGCAGGATCGGCGAGTCAAGAAAATGTTTTGGGGGATACTGGTTCAGTTTGCCCTGGGAGCGCGGGCGTCTCGCCCGCATCCCACGGAAGATCGATCAGATTGCGGGCGAGACGCCCGCGCTCCCGGGGCAAACTGAACCAGTACCTTCGGGATTTTGGCTTATATTTAGGGCCTCGACTGTGGGACACTGCCTTGTGTCTCACCTCTGGCAGGTGCTGAGACCTCGAGGGCCACCGCCAGTAAGACCAGGAAGGGTGAAGCAACCTGGCCCACAATACTGTGTGCCCGCCAATCTCGAACCAGGATTAAAAGAGACTGGTTTGAATAAGCTTTTCAACGTAAGCTATACCTCAAACTCGGGATATCTCGAACCGATGCCGGCCAGAATACTCATTGCCGATGACTATGAGGACAACCGAGAGTTGCTGCGGCTGCTTCTCGCGTCTGCAAAATACCATGTTCTGGAAGCGGCTAACGGCCGCGATTGTCTCAGAATGGCCATAGATGAACAGCCCGATCTGATACTCATCGACCTGTCGATGCCCGTCCTGGATGGATGGAGCCTTTTTGGGAAGCTCAGGTCAGATGAGCGAACTGAACGGATACCTTGCGTAGCCGTCACGGCCCATCCCGAATCTGATCGGAACAAAGCTCTTGAACGAGGCTTCAGTGCTTACCTTACAAAACCTTTCCGCACCGCCGAGTTGCTCGAAACTGTTAAGCAACTGTTGGAACAATATGCTCCGAACAGCATCTCTGAGCAGAAAAAAACCAGCTAACTCCGTCCAAACAAATACTCGAGCCAAGCTCTACTTATTTCTCAGAAACGACAACTTGCTGGATCGTAGGTGGCAATGCATGCAGTTCACTGTGCGAAAAACCCGCGTTGCGGCACATCTGCTCGAGCTCTGAAAAAGTATAAGCGTCTCCCGATGGCGTGCTGCCAAGCATCATGACGCTGAACGCCGCCGCGTCGGGAGGTGAGATTCGGTCTTCGTTGGGTACAAACTCAAGCGTGACTGCCCGCCCACCCTCTTTGAGTGCTGAGTGAACTTTCTTGAGTAGTCCTTCACACGTAGGCACATCGAAGTGATGCAGAAAGTTGGTCAACAGGACCAGGTCGTAGCCACTGCCAAAGTCAGCTTCAAATGCACTTCCTTCAATCGTGCTGTAACGATCGCCAACGCCGGCCTTGGCCGCATTCTCTTTAGCAACTGCCAGCACGTTGGGCCAGTCCAATGCCACCACCTCCGCCAACTTATTTTTTTCGGCAAAAGCGATTCCATAAAGTCCGTGACCGGCAGCAATGTCAAGGATCCGCAGTTTTTGATTCGCTGAGGGATCCACTAGTTTCGCTATGAGTTTTGCCGGCATCGCCATCATCGGAACCATCGCCCGCGCGAACTTCACCCACACAGGATGGTCAGGCGCAATGGTTCCCCCTTCCTGGTTCAACGTGCCTCCCTTTCTTACGATTCCGGCAAAGTCGCTAAATCCCTCGGTCAAGGTTGGCGACAGCAGAAACTCAATGGCACCGCCCAGGTACGCAGGTGATTTACGGTCCAAAAACGTTGCGCTGTCCTGGTTCAGGCTATACTTCGAGTCTTGTTTGTTTAAGAAACCCATGATGCACAGAAAGTCACAAAGGATGCGCATACCGCGTTGAGAAGCCTGGCAGCGTGCTGCCATTTGTTCGGCCGTAGTGTTTCCCTCGCCGATGGCTGTGAACACGTCCAACTCAATAGCTCCTTTCAGGGCCTCGGTGCGCTGATAGGCGTTGACAGTTTGAAAAAAGAGTTGCGGGGATGGTTGCTGTGTTGCAGGACTGGACATGATCTTCACTCCTTCAATGAATGTGGGATGTATGGTTCCATTGGCTTAGTCGCCAATCGTCTATTACGAAAATACCGCCAGGAACAACTAACTCTTGCTTTCTCGAGTAGGTTCGTGACTTCGGTTCGTATGATTTCGTGGATCGATCTGTTTAGTTCCTGAAACCCGGGATCCACGAACTCACACGAAGGGAAGCGCAGAAAGCTCAACTTAAGACCCCCTCGTGGAATACATCACGGAGTAAATGTGCGATAAAAGTCGATGCCTGAGTAATTAAGGTGCATGGCCTTTCCATTCAGCAGCATATCAAAAGCAATCCTCTCGGCTGCATTTCCTTCGCCTTCGGGCCGGAAAACACCGGCTTCAATCTGAATCAACGATTGCTCGCCATCGGCCAGCAACTGACCTTTGCGAATGAGTACCCGGGTGCTGCCGTACCAGGGACTGTCGGATCGATAGCGTCCCGTGAAAGCCTCCCACTCCTTCGGGTAGTCAAATGTCTTTGGTCCGTTATAACGTTCGTTGGCCCACCATCTTGCCCCGTGGAACGCCTCGACTACAACATCCTTATCGCGGCCAAAGCTGAGTATGAATAGTTCAAACTCCGGATGCTTGACGATGAAGCGGTCCCGGCCAGATTGCTCCAGCACCACACGCTGTCCCTTGTAATTCAAGATCAACTGATCACCTTCCGCCGTAAGTACCAGTTTGTCTCCATCCGAAGTGTAAGCGCCGGCGTAATCAGCGGCGTTGCGGATCTTGTCCGGCGCCGGAGGCGAGGGTGGAGCTGCCGGCAATTCCTTGCCCTTGGCTGCGGCACTCAAAAGGTCAAGGGCATATCGTGTAACTGCAACCGGACGATATCCGCCTAACCGGGCATTGACTGAAGCGAACGCCGCGAATCCGTCGGTCATGTCCCCGTACATCGCTGAACTGAAAGCAACCATTCCTCCCGTGTGCCGCAATAGTGTGTGACCGTCGTTAGTGCTGGTCCAGAGCCCATAACAATAGCTCGCCTCCTCTCCCCGGAAAGGAGCCTTGATAACCGCCCTGGTAAAAAGGTCGAAGGCTTTTTCTGATAATACCCGACCCTTTGATCCAACACCGCGATTCAGAAGCATCTGGAGGTAAGCGCCCATTTCAGTTGCGGTTGGCGCAATGCTTCCGGCTGCCTCAGGCACTTCCAACCAGGGAGCTTCGGCAAGTTTACCTTTTGCCGGAAACGGACGATCTTCATAGAGCGGACTATAGCCGATTGCCAATCGTTCTCGTATCCCGTCCGTGATCATGGGGGCGCTCGCGCTCATGCCCAGCGGATCGAGGACGCGCTGCCGCAGAATCTCCGCGAGCGGCTTCTTTTCGGCAGCTTCCAGTAAGAGACCTAGCAGGACGTAGCCGATATTCGAATAAACAAACCGCGTGCCCGGCTCGGAACCCGTCCGCAAGGTTGCAACGGCAACTCGCATTAAGAGCGGTACCCCTGACAGGCCGGACGTGTGACTCAGCAGATGGTGCGCTGTGAAAGGGGCAAAACTCGATTCGACCTTGAGCCAGGGCAAATATTCTTTTACAGGCTTGTGTAAATCCAGCTTGCCTTCATCTGCCAGTTGCAACGTGGCGATTGCCACAAAAGATTTTGAAATTGAGCCGATCTCAAAAAGCGTGTCCGCCTTGACCGGCGCCCGGGCTTTCAAATCGGCCATTCCGTGGCGCGAAGCCCGCAGCAATCCTTTTCGATCAGCCACGGCTACGATCATCCCTGGCGCGCCAAGGTCATTCATGTGACGGGCGATGAACTCGTCAAGGCGCTGAAACGCGAGTTGAAAACTGTTGGCGCGGTTATCCTGAACGGAGGCGATGGCAATAGGGTCGAGGGTCAGCTCTTTCAGTAAAAGAAGACCGATGCTTGTCTTGACTCCACCGCTCAATATCTCTCGTCTGGTAATGGTTCGTCTCATTCCTGATATCCTTCAATCAGCGAGGGCCGCCCAAACAATTGATGAAGACTCTTGATTAAAGCGCCGCTCCCTCCGTAGAGAGAGCGGCGCCTGGCGACTCGACCATTTGGCAGAGTTACCGTTTTGGTTCTAATACGATCTCGCGTGCAAGCCGGTTACCCATAACTTCGCGAATCTCCAACCGATCCTTGTAACCCTGCATTTGCTTCTCATCGTTGCCAACCGTGCGTTGGGCCAGGGCATCAGCTTTGTCCTCCCCAGCCTCCATGGTGGCTAGATCCTTGTACTCAGTCATGAGCATCAGGTTGAACTCGCCGGGGGTGTGTCCTTCAACCGAAAGCACCTTATAAGAAAGAATCAGTCCCTCTTTCTTCATCGCTTCTTCATTGGCTTTCCATTGTCCTGCAAGGTAATTGCTATAAGCCGTATCCATGCCTGGCTTGACACGAATAAACGCGATTGTCCAAACAGTTCCGTTGCGGTATGGCCGTGCGACTTGTGAGTAAACTGAAATTCCGGCAACCAGGACGAAGACCGCGATTGTGAATGTTACCAAATGTCTTTGTTTCATTCTTAGTTTCATTCTGGGCTCCTACCCGTACACATGTGTAGAGGCTTGGGGGCAATGGGGTACGGGAGTCCCACAGTCTTAGCCTTGGTTTCTCGCAGCGAAAAGAGCTGCGAATTGAAGGAAGTGCTGCGCAATCTATGAGAAAAGCTGGTCGGTGTCAATCACTGCTTCCAATCCAATCGTGATCAAAGTAGAACAGCTATCAAATGGGAAGGCCCTTCCTGGCGATGGTCGCCATGATCTCCGAAAAGCGATCGAGCTCGGCGAGTGTCGTGTAAATGTTTGGCGTGATTCTGATTCCCTGAAACTCTTCATGAACTATCGGAGTGGTGAAGATGCGATGCTTATCAAACAGATAGCTACCAATCTTCCCGGGTTCAATGCCTTCAATGTTTACGTTTGCGATCGCGCACGACTGGTTGGCCGCAAAGGACGTGTTAAAGCGCACCCGAGGAATGTCCTTGAGCTGATTCATCCAGTAGCGCGACAGATATCGCAAGCGCTCCTCTTTGCGTTTGCCGCCGATGCCGCGGTGAAACAGAATCGCCTCGCCAATTGCCAGCCGCGGCGCCGCTGAATGTGTACCTATCTCTTCAAACTTGCGAATGTCATGCGCTTGCCTGGACTCAGCGGCCATTAAGGGCCAGATCTTTTCTATCCGATCGCGCTTAACGAAAAGCAACCCGGTGCCTTTGGGAGCGTAAAGCCACTTGTGAAGACTCGTTCCAAAGTAGTCGCAGCCCAGATCCTTCTGTTTGAAATCAAACTGGGCGAAGGAATGTGCCCCATCTACGATCGTCTCGATACCTTTCGCGCGCGCGAGATCACAGACGGCTTTTACCGGAGTTATCTGACCGGTGATATTGACTTGATGAGCAATCATAATCACGCGCGTTCGATTCGTGATCCCGCGTTCAAAAGCCGCGGTGATCTCGTCGAGGTTTTGTGGTGGAATGGGGATTTTGACCAACTTCAGCACGATACCTTCCCGTTGTTCTCGTTGCCGCAGCGTTGTCAGCATCCGCGGATAATCCTGTGTGGTGGTCAGGATTTCGTCGCCTGACTTGAGGTTCATTCCCATCAATAATATCTCGAGCGATTCGGAGGCGTTCCGCGTGATGGCAATTTCTTCGCGATCGCAACCAAACATTTCGGCCAATCCGGTGCGGATTGTTTCCGACTGCGGCTCGAGAATTTGCCACATCGTGTACGCGGTGGCGTCCTCCTGCTGCCAGATGTAACGGACCAGCGCGTCAGTTACTATCCGCGGGCTCGGAGAGACTCCGCCGTTATTCAAATTAATGATTCCGCGCGTGACAGAAAAGGAATTCTGAATGATGAACCAGTAGTCTTCATCCATCGCAGCCTGTTCAGGCGTCAAATGGGAGATGCTCCTCGTCGCGGCTTCGACTTCTTGAACAAGCGCGGCGATGGCGGGTGATGAAAGCGCCGCCAGCCCGAGACCTTTTGAGGCAAGCGCAAGAAAGTCGCGTCGCTCAGGCTTGTATTGTGAGTTCGATAAAGTCATTTTTCGTATCCTCGCGAGAACAAAACCACGCGCAGACTACTTCGCTTCGTAAACGGTTTCGCCGCCAATCACAGTCATTACACAGCGAGTCTTTAAGATTTCCGGTTCAGGAATTTTCATAATGTCGGCCGACAAAACCGTCAGGTCAGCGAGCTTGCCAGGTTCAATACTCCCTTTAATCTTCTCTTCAAAGGCGGCCTGGGCTGCCCAGATGGTGAACATCTTTAATGCCTCTTCTCGCGTGACCGCTTCTTCCGGATGCCAGCCTTCACCCGAAAAACCTTTCTGATCTTTGCGAGCAACCGCCGCATAAAACTCAATCATCGGCTCGCCGCGTTCCACCGGAGCATCAGTACCACCAGCAATGATCGCGCCGCTCTTGAGCAAGCTCTGCCATGCATAGGCACCCTGCAGCCGCGCTCCCCCAAGGCGACTCGGCGCAAAGAAAAGATCGCCGATCGCGTGCGACGGTTGCATTGATGGAATAATTCCGAGTTTGGCGAAACGCGGAAGATCCACCAGGTTTACGATCTGTGAGTGCTCATCACGCCATCGTGGGTCGCGAATCTTCCGTTGATCAGGTGGGACAGCCTTGAACGCCCGTTCATACTCGTCAAGTATGAAACGGTTCGCCCGATCGCCGATGGCATGTGTCTCGACCTGGATGCCTTTGCGGAGTGCATCTTCCAGCATCGGCCTTAGCGTTTCTTCTTTTACACGCAAAAGACCAATATTCCCCGGATCGTCGCTGTACGGTTCGAGCAAAGCCGCCCCTCGCGAACCCAGGGCGCCATCTGATATGACCTTGATCGTGCGGAGTGTGAAGCGATTAGCAAACTCGCCAACGCTCGACCCCTCACTCAATAATCTGGTCGCATCCGGGCCCGGCCCATAGACGGCTTTGTAGATACGGAGTTTGATCGCGCCCTGACCATACAACTTGCGGTACAAGTCGACATCCGGATAACTGCCGCCGGCATCCTGGATTTCTACCCAGCCCAATTCGATATCTCGTTTGACGCCCAGAATGATGGCGCGCTCTGCGTCCGCGGCGGTTGTAGATGGCACTTGACTCCGCAATAAGCCTTGCGCGGCATCGATCAACATGCCGGTTGGTTCGCCGGATTGCTTATCTTTCAAAATCTCGCCGCCAAACGGGCTGGCGGTATTCTTGTCGATGCCTGAGAGTTTCAAGGCGGCGCTGTTTGCCACAAGCGCATGACCATCGGCGCGCGTGAAAAAAGCCGGATTGTTAGGCGTCACCTTATCGAGGTCCCACCGTGTCGGAAATATCGGCGGTTTCCAAAAGGTTTCGATCCAACCGCGGCCGCTAATCCACTCGCCCGGTTTTGTCTGCTCGGCACGAGCGTTGATTTTCGCCAGAAAATCCTCGAGGTTAGTTATACCTTCGAGATTGAGAGTCATCTCGCGAAAGCCGACGCCTGACAAGTGATGATGAGAGTCAGTCAGACCGGGCACGACAGTGTTTCCATGCAGGTCCACGACTCGAGTGTTCTTGCCGGCGTACTTTTGCGCGTCACTATTGGAACCGACAAAGATTATTCGGTCACCCTTTATCGCGATCGCTTCCGCGCGCGGCTGGTGCTCGTTGACCGTGTAGATGTTGCCATTCTTAAAAACCAGGTCAGCTGTCTCTTGCCGGACACTTGTTGGGCTGAAAGCAAACAACAGACAGGTAAGTATTAGAAACAGGATTCTCATGGCTAATTGACCTTAATCCGGGTGAAGGTTTACCAACGCTGGACGAGCGCCAGACTTATATCACAGTCTGTGGTACGAATCAGGCTTCCGTTGCTTACGCTTAAAACGGCATTCGCCTATAATCGGGATTTCCAGAAACAATTCTTTACAGGGGGACATTACGATGAATGTTGAGAGTCTGAATATCAGCACCTCGCAGGGACAGACTACCGCCTACGTCGCTCGTCCAAGCGAAAAACCGACGGCAACTATCGTCCTGATTCAGGAGTACTGGGGCATTAATGATCACATTCGTGACCTTGCGGGTCGTTATGCCAAAGAGGGGTATCTTTGTGTCGCGCCGGATCTCTACCGCGGTAGAGTTGCAGCAGACTCTGAAGAAGCCGCCGCGCTTATGCAATCGTTGGATCTCAACGATGGCCTGGAGATCATCCGCAAGTCGATTCAGGAAACAGAACGGGTTTACGGTCAGCACAAGATCGGCATTACCGGTTATTGCATGGGCGGCACATACGCCCTACGGTTAGCTTGCGATATGCCCGAGTTGTCAGCAGCGGCTCCTTTCTATGGAGACATTCCGGAAGAAAATGTATTGAAGAAATTGAGAGTGCCGACGCTATTCATCGCGGCAAATAAAGACGGTTGGATCACGCCGCAAAAGGTCGAGTCGTTGCGTCAGATTGCGCAGAAATACAATTTACCGGTCGAGATTGTCACCTACGATGCCGACCACGCTTTCTTCAATGACACGCGCCCGCAGGTTTACAACCCTGAAGCAGCGATGGATGCCTGGAAACGGGTATTGGCATTCTTCGGAAAGCATTTAAGTCAAACCGCGGCACGCTCAGCTTAAAACGTGGTGACCCCTCCTTGGAGTGCGCTGACTTGTCAGCGCTTTCCAAGGTGAGAAATAACAGATTCCCCGTCAAGGCTTGTCTTCTTTCTTTTCAAGATGCCTGAGCTTATGAAAAGTTCTCTATCCTTATTTGTGTTTCTTGCTTTGAATCTTGCCATTGCTTCCGGACAAACATCGGAGCGGTCCAATTCATTGAAGGATGGGAACAGTAATGAAGCTGACATGCTAAAGAAGCTCGGTGCCTTGTAGCGTCTCCTTAAAAGTGCTGCGACTTGTCGCCGCTTTTCAAGGTGGTAAACATGCAAGCAACCCGCAACTTGAACTAATCGCACCGCCAAAGCGCTGACGAGTCAGCGCACTCTAAAGAGAGGCTTCAAAATGCGAATTCGTCGAGCTCGGATTTGGACGGCAGCCCGGTTCGCGCACCCAACGCGCGACACTTGAGCGCGGCAACTGCATTCGCCAGCTTCAAACTGCCCTCAATGTCTCCTCCCTTCAGCAGACCATAAAGAAAACCTCCCCGAAAGGCATCGCCGGCGCCCGTTGTGTCTCGGCAGCCTCCCGGAACATCGTAGGCTTTGGAAGAAACAAACTGGCCCTGGCAATAGATCAGGGCGCCGTCTTTCCCCATGGTCATTCCCACCAACGGGGAACCGTAACGCGACTTCAGCTCGATCAGTGAAGCTCGCTTATCGGTGATCCCGGTCAAGCGATGCGGAAACTCCCTTGAGGTAAGAAGAATATCGATTAGTGGCAGTAATTCCGGCAGCCCATCGTAGATGTTATCGATGTCCACCGATACCAGAGTGCCCGCCGCTCGCGCCGCCTGGGCCATTCGCGCACATGCCGGCGGATCATGCGCGTCAAGGTGGAGCACCCTCCCACGGGTTGCGAATTCGACGGGGGCTTCTTGGGGTTTGTAGGCCAACCGCTCGTCACGATCCCAAATGATGGTTCGCTCGCCCGTGCGCGCATCGATGATGATGAAAGCGACTTGGTTTGTAGCCCCCTCGACTACTTCGGCATACTCGACATCCACCCCAGCTTCTTGTAAGGAACACAAACCAAATTGGCCTTCTGGATCTGATCCAAAGCGTCCGGCGTAAGCGGTTTGCAGACCCAAACGGCGGAGCGCAACCATTGTCGTGGCGGTTTGTCCACCAGGCGACTGACGGTGTTCGAGCAGCCTCATTTTCATATCAAAAGTCGGATATTGCGGTACGACCACCAGGTGATCGACGGCATTCAGACCAAATCCGACCGCGTCGAAGCTCTTGTCTACTCTTAAACTAAAAGGAAACTGCAACGATTTATCTTTCCGCGAATGAAGCCAGGATCCACGAAATCGCACGAAGAAACAACAATGAATCGGCAAAATCGACGTCGTTAGTTGTCGCTAACGTTCTTAAGTTAAGATAGTTGTGGCGAATCCCCAATATTCAACGACAGTCAAAACCGTGGCCTTAGAAGAAAAGCTAAAAGAGATTCCGTCTTCACCGGGCGTTTATTTACACAAAGACGCCGCGGGCAAGGTTATCTACATTGGCAAGGCAAAGAACCTGCGCCACCGGGTGCGCTCCTACTTTCAAAAGCGTCCGTTTGATCGTAAGACGGACGCGCTCGTAGGCCAGATCTCCGACCTCGAATTCATTGTCACAGACAACGAGGCGGAAGCCCTGATTCTTGAAGCGACACTGGTCAAACAGCATAAGCCTCGCTACAACATCAAACTGCAAGATGATAAATCGTACCCGCACCTCAAACTAACGATAAATGAACCTTTCCCCAAAGTAGTGATCACGCGGCGGGTTCTGCGCGATGGCGCACTTTACTTCGGTCCCTTTCTACCCGCAAGTCTGGCCCGCAAAACGATCGATCTGATCAATCGCACTTTTCAACTGCGTACCTGTGACATCGAGATCGACGGGAAAGCACCTCGACCTTGTCTCGAATATCACATCAAGCGGTGTCTCGGTCCTTGTGTCAAGGGACTTTGCACGCCCGAGCAGTATCAGGAAGCGGTGCGTGACGTGCGGCTCCTGCTTGAAGGACGAAACCGCGAACTGGCCGACATGCTCGAAGAGCGCATGCTGCAGACATCCGAGGAGATGCGTTATGAGTTGGCGGCGAAATATCGCGATCTGCGCAAGACCGTAATCAAGTTGTCTGAACAACAGAAGATGGCTATGTCGCCTGAACGTGACATTGACACTTTTGGCTATTACCGCGAAGGGCCGCAACTCGCCCTTCAGTTGTTTACCATGCGAGAGGGAAACATCGTCGGCCGGCGAGAGTTTTTCTGGGAAGACCTACCTGCAGATGATTTTGACCCGGCATATTTTCTTAGCGAAGTGCTGGCGCAATATTACGCGACGGATTATGTGCCGCGGGAAATCTACGTTCCGGTGGACTTCGACGATCGCGAGCTGTTGGAAAAGGCGCTCAGTCAACGAAAAGGACGGCGCGTAAGAATTCGGTATTCGCAACGCGGAGAGAAACGCGATCTGATTGATCTGGTCGAAAAAAATGCGAAGCTCGCATTTGAGCAGCGCTTTCGCGTGCTTAAACCCGATATGAAGTTGGTGCTGGAAGAGCTCCAGGAGACGCTCGAGTTACCGCATTTTCCCGCGCGCATCGAATCGTTTGATATTTCTCACATTCAGGGGGCGGAGAATGTGGCCGGCATGGTGACTTGCGATAACGGCAAGATGAACCGTTCTGAGTATCGCAAGTTTCGCATTCGCAATGTCGAGGGTGCGAATGATGTGGCTTCGATGCACGAAGCCGTGTTTCGCCGTTATCGCCGGCTGCTGGATGAGGGAAAGCCGCTGCCAAATCTGGTCATGATTGATGGTGGCAAAGGACAGTTAAACGCCGCCGCCACCGCAATGCGCGAATTGGGGCTGGAGGCAGTGCCGCTGGTCGGGATAGTTAAGCCACCCTTGCGGCACAATGAAGTTGCGTACCTGCTGGTTAAGGGCCGCGAAGATGAACCGGTTTATCTTGACCCTCATTCGTTGATTCTCCGCCTGTTGCAGATGATTCGCGATGAAACACATCGCTTCGCCGTAACCTATCACCGAAAGCGGCGCGAGTTGCGGGACTTTACTTCGGAACTAACAGCGATTCCCGGTGTTGGCGAAAAACGCAAAGGACGTCTGTTGCGTCATTTCGGCTCGATTCAGAGGGTAGCTAATGCCAGCGTTTCGGAGTTGCTGCCGTTTGTGGGGCGCAAAACCGCCGAAGAGATTGCCGGCCATTTTGCCCGGCAAAGAGCCTTAGCTCAGCAACCGGACATCCGCAGTCAAGCCGTGCATTAACTCGGAGTCTTGGAGTCTTGGAGTCTTGGAGTCTTGGAGTCCGAAGGCTGAGGGTCTCGTGTGGGTTCTTTTTCCATTTCTTATTTTCCATTAAACTTGCAGCGGTTGGACCAAATGAAAAATGAGAAATGGAAAATTATGGAAAATGACGAATGGAAAATGATTTATTGAGTCTTGTAGTCCGGAGTCTGAGGGTCTCGTGTCGGAGCGGCTTTCGTTCCTCCCGGTAGGCACAACAACGACTTTCTAAAGGAGGATTTCGATCATGGCAAGCAAGGCCAGCATCGGAGGTCACCCGATTCATCCGATGCTTGTTCCGTTTCCGCTGGCGCTATGGACCACGTCGTTTGCGACGGACGTTGTGTTCTATTTTAATAGAAACGCAAGCCTCCTTTTGATCTCGAAGTTTATGATTGCGGCAGGTTGTTTGGGGGCTATCGCTGCGGCGGTCCCCGGCATCATCGACTGGCTGGCAATTAAGGATCGAGAGGTTCACAACATCGCGAACTGGCATGCGCGACTAAACATCATTGCGTTAATTGTTTTTGCCATCAGTCTGTACTTGCGTATTCACGCTGGCGCTCACTGGGTTAGTTACCGGTTGACCATACCGTTCCTGCTTTCGTTATTCGGTGTAGTTTTGATCGCGATTTCGGGGTGGCTTGGAGGTGAGTTGGCGTACAGGCATGGGGTGGGTGTTGCACCGCAGAATGATACGCCGGCAGACGAAGCGGCAAAGGTTCGCTATCCGTAGGGCAACGACATTTTCCGTTTTCCATTTTCCGTTTGTCATTTTTCATTGGCTTATGAGTCGCGCCCCCACGACGGCAAATGAAAAATGATGAATGGAAAACGGAAAATGGAAAATGTCTTCAGCTTACTATCTTGAATGCCACCCAACCTGCTCCTCATCCAGCTGCTGCCGCATTCCGCTCGCCGCTAAACTCGTACGTGATGTGCAAATTCAACGAACCGTCGAGAACTTCTGCACGAACGTCTTTAACGCGGGCTTTTATTGCTCCGTTACTCGCTTTTACCGGGACCATTAGTTGCAGCTGCGGCGCTCTGATTAATTCGAGCGGATTTACCTTCTCGTTAATTGCATCGCGCACAAAAACGGTAACAAAATTGTTCGCCGCCGGATTTACCCCCTCCAGTGTAACGGCCTCCACATTCACCTGCCCGTACACTGTCTGTTTTTCCTGCTCAAAGCGCAATTGAATGGTCGTCTGCGCCCAACCCTTGAATTGTATGCAGTTTCCCAGCAAGTTGTAGTTGCCACTGAAAGCCAGCGGCACGGAAATCTTACCGTTGGCAAATTGAACTTGCGTCTTAACATTACTGCCCTCGGGCGCCAGCGTGATCATGTTGGTACAACCCTGCTGAAGCGAAACAGTTTCAAAGCCTGGTCCATCGTTAGTCGCACCAGACCGTCCGAGTCGCAACGCCGGTGGACCCAGATCGCGAAACATGGACCCCAGCAACAACTCAAAAAAACTATTGCTGACAGAGACCACCACCGTGCCGCTCGGGTCGCCGGACGGCTCAGGCGCCTTTACAACTGTGCCGGGTGTCGCTTTGGCGCGGGGCATCCCCAGCAGAAATGCCGTGGCGCCCGCGCCGATAATCAAACCTAAAAGAAGAATGAGCAAGTATCTCATTCGATATTTTTCCCTTCTCGTGAGATCTATGGCGACGGCGATGATGTTACGGCCGGGGAAACCGTGGGTGTGGGACTCGCCTGAGCATTCGCGAGCAGAGATCTGACCAGTGCGCTCGCCATGTTCGTCAAAGCATTGATCTGCTGGCGAATCTGCTCAGGCGGAACCTTGCTATAACCCGCCGGCACCTCAAAGGCCGAGCTATCCACCGTGGTACTGATGTCGCGCATCTCCGCGATGACCGTCGCCCCTTTGACTCCCTGCACGTTTCCGCTGGCTTCCGTGGAAAGTTCGGATCGCAGCGGCAGACCGGTTTCTTTGTCAATATAGAAAAAGGCCTCAGTGTTGACGGTTCCAGCTTGTGTATTCGTGCTGGACGTTCTTGAGTAGCGATATTTCACCGCCGTTCGACCGTTCACGGTCTCTTCGCCAACCCGTTCAATTCCGTTTAGCTTTTCCAGCCGCGAAACCATTTGGCCCGGGGTCATTAGTTTTTGAAGTTGAAAGCCGGTAGCTTCGGGGGTCAATTCCGCGTACTGCTTACGCGACGGGACCAAAACGATGTGCTGATCGCCTTTCTCCAGATAGATGAGATCCGAACCGTCCGGCAGTTTGAAAGCAACGCGTCGATCCGCGCCGTTGCGAGCGACTTCGGCTGAAAGCGTGGGAATGCCGATTGTCTTGTCACCACCTTCGGTTACTGCCGACAATACGACGACCGCTTTATAGGTATCTGGCTCGCGCGCAGCCAGAGTTGAGATCGGTTCCGTGGACGTATTTGCATTTGTGTTTGCCACGCTGGAATTCGCGTTGACCGCCATGTTTACATTCGTGTTGGCCGTATCCGGCCCTCGCTGGCAAGCGCCGGCCAACAGCAGCGTTCCCAGCAGCAGACAAAATAAGGCTGATCGCGTTGACATCGTGTTCATAAGAGAGTCTCCGAAGCTAATCGCGCACGTTGCGCCAGCAAAATGTTTAGGGGGTTAAGAGGGAAGGACCATAGCATAACATGCGGAGCGATAGAGACAAATCGATTTTTGGTTGAGCCAAAGAAAGGACCTTTTCCATTTGTCATTTGACATTTTTCATTTTCCATTTCAAGAAAAACATTTGACTTCAAAAGCCGTTTTGGCATAGAAGCACACTGCTTTACTAATTCCGGCGAAGAGTCTGATGCTGATGAAACATCTTTCAACGATTATTGTGCTGGGTTTTGCCTTGTCCCTCTGCAATCTCACTAACAAGCTGAAGCCATCGGGAAACAGCAATGGAGCGGCAACTGGTTCGGGTTCGAACGGTTCTAAGTCGACTGGGTCGGCCGTGTCGACCGGTCCCGTTGAGCATGCTGAAGCAAGTGCTGCGCAGATGGCGGCCCTTGCTGATGGTCGAGAAGTTAAGTGGGATCAACAGGGAATGTCCTTTACGGTTCCAGCCAAGTGGACCGAGGCTACCAACGAAACGAAGATGCTGGTCTGGCGTTCGCCGGGGTCCTGGGATGCTGCTTCGTTAATCGTTAACATTTCTCCGATGGCTGAGGATTTTCCGACCGACGTAAGCATCAACGCCTTTTACGAGGGCGCGAAAACGCGGGCGAAAAATGGGGAAGTGGACGAAGTGAAGTGGCTGGAAATCGACGGCTTGAAGGGCTTGCAATTTCGCGAGGCCAACCCGGAAAAGCCAGATGACCAAAGGCGTTTGCAGTGGATGGCCTACCGCAAGTATGCCGGGCAGGTGCAATTGGTCAATCTGATGCTGGCAACCCGCGGGAAGGACTTTGTCCGTCATCAGGACGCAATGTACGGGATACTTTACTCAACGAAATTGGTTCACTGAAGAGAGTTTTGTCTTAGAAACGGATCATTTTCCATTTGTCATTTTCCATTTCTCATTTTTCATTTGGACCCGTTGAAGGATCATTTGACATTGGTCATTTGACGTTTTTCATTTTTCATTTTGGTGAAACTCGTTGAGTGGTACCATCCGGTCGCTACGCTCGCGGTTCTGTAATGAGTTGCGTGGCGGGTAAATGATCCAACACGAAACCCTCAGACTCCGGACTACAAGACTGCAAGACTCCGAGACTCCGAGACTCCCGCGGTTGACAAACAGATTATTGGAAGAGTAAAAGTCGAGTTACATCCAGGGCACAATTCTCGCCCTTGTCATGCAAAAATAAACCCTCGGTTTGGAACCAGCAAAAGGAGGTTCTGAGCAATGGACTCCAAGAGATCTGAAGTCGACAAACCTGGTCGCACCTTCGACAGCGCTTACACATTCTCCTTCATTATCGCGTTGGGATTAATCCTGTTTATCGCCGGTCTGGTCCTAAGTCTGACCCTGGGAGACGGCACGAGTCTCGGCCTGATTTTCGGCATTCCGCTGCTCCTGGCGGGATTGGTGGTGCCGCTTGTGATGATGCGGGACCTTTTCACACGCAATGAAATCGTCGCCCCCTGCCCCTATTGTTCGGCGGAGATCAAAACGTCGGATTCGACGCTGAGGTTGCAGTGTCCGGCTTGTAAAGGGGTGGTGGTGGTGAATGATATGAAGCTGCAGCCGCTCGAGAAGTAGACGCTATCCGATCAGCCAGTTGCGGGTCCAATAGTCGCTGAACGTCAGCGCAAATAGAATTGCCAGCCAGAATAAAGCCGCCGCAAATATCACCCATACCAATCTCGAACTGTAGCGCAGGTGCATGAAAAAGAGGACCACCAGCGTTGCTTTGATGCAGGCAATGGTCAAAGCGATAATCACATTCAACGGCCCCGGAAAATCGCGCTTTCCAGCCCACACTGTAAGCCCTGTGCCCGCAATCAGGGCCAGAAAGATTAAGACGTAAACTCTTACTGGAACAATATGCTCGCTCATCACCGTGGGACAGATATTCCTGTCTGGTCGGCCTCTATTCAATCTTCAATGACAGCCAGGAATTATGTCTACCCTCCATGCACGAAATGCCTCCCCAGTAGGTAGAGAAGCGGAAACAGAAAGATCCAGATAATATCCACAAAGTGCCAGTACAGTCCGGATATCTCTACCGGGTTGTGATACTCGGGACCATAACGTCCGCGCGCGGCAAACAACAGTATCACCGAGAGCAAACCCACCCCGATGATCATATGCACGGCGTGCATCCCCGTCATTGCAAAGTAGATCCAGTAAAACATTTCAACTTTGTTCTTATCGGCCCCGACCAGCAGATGCACTCCGTTGGGATTGAAATAGTGACCACGGATTAACTTACCGGGAATCAGATTGTCGACGTACTTCTGATGGTATTCGACGGCTTTTATACCCAGAAAGGTAACGCCAAGCGCAATTGTTAGAACCAGGCAGGCGAGCAGGTTCCGCCGCTTGCCAATCTGGGCGCTGTATACTGCCAGGGCCATCGTAAAGCTGCTGACTATCAAAACGATCGTGTTGATTGTACCCAGGGGCAGATCGAGGTGATTACTCGCAGAAGCGAATTCGAGCGGGTACTGCCAGCGATAAAGGGTATAGGCGAAAAACATTCCGCCGAAAAACATGATCTCAGTGACCAGAAACACCCACATCCCAAGTGTGCCCGCCTCGCGCTGCTGCTCCAGGTTCTCAAAATGGTGCTGCAACGCCGGGTGATGCACTTCATGCTCTGCTGCAATACTCTCTGCCAATCTCTCTCTCCCTTTTTAACAGGTTATGAATGGCCCCCAACTGGTGTATCCGCTCCCTCGAGTGGCTGGCCGCGATGAACTCTGCCCACAATCTTCATCTCCTCAGGTGGGGCAAACTCGTAAGCTTCCCAGGTAACTATCGGAGTCAAAGGAAAATTCTCTGTCGGAGGCGGCGACGGCGTGCGCCACTCAAGTCCGGGAAGATGCCACGGATTTGCTTCCGCGTGTTTGCCATAGCGCATGGACCACACCAGATAGATCAACGGAATCAGCAGCCCAAATCCCAGGATCGACGCCCCGGCCGTGGAAAGCACATTGAAAACCTGAAACTCTGGCGGGTAGGCGGCGTAGCGGCGGGGCATCCCCAGGTAACCCGCCACAAACTGCGGCAGGAAGGTCAAGTTAAAGCCGACGAAGACAACCAGCGCCGAGAATCTGCCCCACCCCTCGGGATACATGCGGCCGCTAATCTTCGGCCACCAGTAGTGCAATCCACCCAGATAAGCCAGCAGAGTTCCGCCCACCATGATGTAGTGGAAGTGAGCCACCACAAAGTAAGTGTCGGTAACATGGAGGTCGACCGCGATGCTGGCAAGAAACAGACCGGTCATCCCGCCGATGGTAAACAACCCGATAAACCCCAGTGCGTAAAGCATCGGCGTGTCATAAGAAATTGAACCGCGGTACAAGGTTGCGGTCCAATTGAACACTTTCACTGCCGAGGGGATCGCTACCGCAAAGCTAAGGACGGAAAAGATCATGCTGGCATAGACTGACTGGCCGGAGACGAACATGTGATGTCCCCATACAAGAAAGCCAAACACCGCAATGGCCAGGCTCGAGAAAGCCACGAAGCTGTAACCAAAGATGTTCTTGCGCGAAAAGTTAGCAATCAGCTCGCTGATTACTCCCATTCCGGGCAGAATCATGATGTAGACCGCCGGGTGCGAATAGAACCAGAACAGATGTTGAAACAATACCGGATCGCCGCCGATTGCCGGATCAAAGATTCCAATTCGCGCCACCCTCTCAAACGCAAGCAGCAGCACAGTGATCGCGATTACGGGAGTACCCAGAATAAAGATCAGGGAAGTCGCGTATATCGCCCACAGAAACAGCGGCATGCGGAACCAGGTCATGCCCGGAGCCCGCATAGTGTGGATGGTAACGATGAAATTCAGTCCCGTCAGAATCGATGAGAACCCGTTAATGAAGATCCCCAGTCCGGTCAGGACTACGTATGAGTTCGAGAACGTCGTACTGTAGGGCGCGTAGAAAGTCCATCCGGTATCCACGCCGCCGGCGATCAGCGCGTAAAGCGTAATGATGCCCGCGACGATATAGATGTACCAACTCAAAAGATTTATTCGCGGAAACGCGAGATCCTTCGCTCCAATCATCATGGGGACGAGGAAATTCCCGAGAGTCGCCGGGATAGACGGAATCAAAAAGAAAAAAATCATGATGATTCCGTGCTGAGTAAAGGTCTTGTTGTAGGTTGTCGGTGAAAGCAGATCGCTCTGCGGGGTCAGCAGCTCGAGGCGGATCAGCATCGCGTAGATCCCGCCAATAAAGAAAAACAGGCTGACCGAGCCGAGGTACAAGAGCGCGATTCGCTTATGGTCACGGGTCAGCAGCCAGGACTTTAAGCCGTACTGCGCGTTTAAATAATTTACTTTTGACGGCGCTGGTACTTCAAAACTTTCCATTGTTCTCCAACTCTCGTTCTATCTTCCCGCCGGACTCCCTGTTCTAACCGGCGGCGCAGGCGGATTAGCCGTCGATCTCGTCGCCGAAGCCGCCGCAGCCGGACCTGGTCCTGCAGTGGAAGGCTGCGGATTCACAATCCGAATTGACTTGATAAAAGCCATCAATTGCAGGAGCTGTTCTTCGCTAACCTGCCCCTGGAATGTCGGCATGATCGGACCAAAGCCGGAAACAATCTTCGCTTGCGGGTTCAGCACCGATTCGCGGAAGTAGGCCTCGTCAGCCTTCAGTGTTTGGCCGGTGTTCAAGACCACTTGCTTGCCAAACAGACCGGCGAGTTCCGGACCACGACCGCCTTCGCCGTTGGCCCCATGGCACGAAACACAACCAAGCGATTGATAGAGTTGCTGGCCGGCCACAGCGGGCGCTAATTGACTGGCGTTCCCGCTCAGCCAGTCGTCAAACTCCGAAGGTCCCATCACCACTACCGAGCCGATCATTCCGGAATGGTTCATGCCACAATACTCGGCGCAGAAGAGATGATAGGTGCCGGTCTTTGTGGCCTCAAACCATTGATCCGTGTACCGACCAGGCAGCACATCCCTTTTGATCCGAAAGGCCGGTATGTAAAAGGAATGGATCGCGTCTTCCGAAGTCATTATCAATCTAATCTTACGGCCTACCGGCACGTGCAAAGCGTTGATTTCTCGCTGTCCGGTCGAGTGTTGTATTTTCCACATCCATTGCTTGCCCACGACATAGATCTCACTGGTGCCTTTCGGGTTCCGGGCTTGTTCGAAATAGACCTGTGCCCCCCAAACAAAGATACTCATCGCGATCATGAAAGGAATGACCGACCAAAGCATCTCGAGTTTGTGCGAGCCGGCAATTGGCCGTGGAATCTCAAAAGGAGTTCGCCGTCGATACTTGATTACGAAAAAGATCAGCACGCCAAAAATCAGCAGTGAGAAGAACAGTGTCACTCCGGAGAGGTAGAAATAGAGCGCATCCACTTTGCCGGCCATACTAGAGGCGGCGTCGGGTACAAATTTGATCCAGGACGATTCCATAAGGTCTAGGTAACGTTTCGTGTATGCAAATTCCCAGGCGCACCATTACGGCGCCGTAACATAAGCAGTAAACCGGCGATTGCCAGCAGCGTAAGCACACCTCCAGCTCGAATCAGATTAATCACCGTCGCGCCGTATTTTCCTCGCGCCGGATCGTAGTGATAACAATAGAGCATCAGCCGATCCACCGGTGTGCCGATCTTGTTTTCCGAGGCTTCAACCAAACCCAGTCTCAGATCTCGCGGGGCATACTCGATCCCGTAAAAGTAACGCGCCAGCTTTCCTTCCGGAGTGGCTACATAGATGGCGCTGGCATGAGCAAACTGGTTGGTTGTTTGATCAAATCTGTAATGGAACCCAACAGCCTCAGTCAATCGTTTGATGTTTTCTTCGTTGCCCGTCAGAAAATGCCAGCCGGCCTCGGCTCCTGAGCGTTTTGGTTCCGACAAGTAGTTCACATAGGTCTTCTTCTTTGCTTTTGCCAGCAGTGGCGTTTCGCGCGGGTCAAAGCTGACGCTGACAATTTCATAGTCATTGCCGGGTGTGAACGACATCACCTTGAAAGCCCCTACCATGCCATTCAGGATTTGTGTGCAAAGCATCGGGCAATCGTAATAGACCAGCGCCAGGACTACAGGCCGCTTGCCGAAATACTGGCCCAGTTTTACTTCCGTTCCGTTCTCATCATGAAAGGTGGCGTCCAGTGGCAGCTGTTCGTTCAACTTTTGATCGATGCCGATGCCTTCGAGCGCCGCCGGCAAGCCGGTGGGCGCGGCAGGAGAATATGGCCGTGAGCTGTAGAGCGGTGAATTTCCCTGAGGCGCGCCAAGTTGGCCCATCGCCGGGCTGCAGCAGCAGAACAGCACCAGACTAGCGAGTGCGATCAGTTCTAGACGCGGGGACGGAGAGACGCGGTGACACGGAGAAGGGGAGTCCCCGTGTCCCCGCTTCTCCGCGTCTCCGAATCCACGCTTCTCTGTGTCTCCGCTTCTCCCCATCCCCGCTTCTCCGCGTCTCGCCTTCTGCCTTCTGCCTTCTGCTTTCTGCATGCACGCTACTCCCATCACTCAAACCTCTTCTCATTGACCCTTCCCGAACTAGCTGCACTCGGCACCGCAATCAGGTAGTCGTCCGGTTTCCCTGCGTTCGGTCTGACAGGGAGGCCTTTGCCTTCAATGACTCTTTTCATCGCCTCGTCGATGGGTATGCCAACTACTTTTCCGTTCTGATCCCTTACTCCGTTTGTCAGGCTGTCTTCCCACAGTTGGCGCAGCACCCTGATCTCCCAGGCCGGATCGCTGGCGCGTCCCACGTCCTGGACGTTCGCGACCTTTCTCAAGTCTTCAGCAAATCCCGGCGCGAGCTGTAGTCTTGGTGCGGGCGGCAGTCGCTCGCGCTCCGTCATCGCCATCGGTCCCGGCTCGGGCTCCCTCTGCGCCCGCGCGTTGAATAATCGAAGCAGCGCCCACATTAATACATAGACCGCGATGAACATCACTGTCAGAAACAGAACGAACTTAAAGACAGCGGCGACGTTGATATCGCTCGTCTCGTGCACCACGTCGACATTCTTGATGTGCGAGACATCAGGAGTCTCAGTCACATGTCGTCGATCAGTTGGCTTATGTCCTGAATCAGTCATTGCTGGTTATCGCTAATGATTCGCGTGCACCTGCTCCAATACACTTTCAAGTTGGGGATCATTGATCGGAATCAATGGGTGCTTGCCCAGTTCCCAAAGGAAGGCGCCCAGCCATAATCCGCCAAAAGCCAGCGGCGCCAGCACGTCCATCCAACTGACGCGAAGATGCTCTTCCGTAAATGAAGGAGCGATCATCCAAAAGAGATCGACGAGCCGCATGACGAGTATCAAACCGGCAACCATCACGAGCCTCCGCGGATTCCGCTTCAGCGACCGTGACAGCAGGAGGAGGAACGGCAGCCCGAAATGAAGCGTGACGACGGTCAGCACGATCGCGCCCCAGCCGTCATGCAGTCGCGGCAGGTACCAGTGAATCTCTTCAGGCAGATTTCCCGACCAGATGATCAAGAATTGCGAGAAGGCGAAATAGGCCCAGAGCATCACCAGCGCCAGCAGCAGCTTGCCCAGGTCCTGGAAATGCAGCGGCGCCACCACCTGTTTCAGCGGCTCTTCGCCTGTCAGGAGAGCCATCACGGCCACAACAAACGCCAGCGCACTCAGCGCCCACGCGGCCACGAAAATGAATCCATAAATGGTGGACGACCATTCCGGAGTGATCGACATGTACCAGTCGATCGAAGCGAACGTCACCGTAATGATGAGAAGCACCATGCCTGGCCCACTCAACAAGCCCATCCGCTTTTTTAACAGAGGATCCGCGTTTCTATCTTGCTGGGCCGACCAACGGCTCAGCAGAAATGCCAGGCCGATCCAGACGGCAAAGTAAATGGCGGCACGAATCGTGAAGAACGGGAGGTTCAAATATTTTGCGGCCTTCTCTGCCAGCGCCGGAGTTCCCATCCTTTCATGATGCATCCACGGATAGATCCACTTTGCACCCACGAGAATGGGCAGAAAAAAGACCGCCAGCAGCGGCAGCGTCCTCGTTGCTGCCTCCAGGACACGCCGAATTACAAATCCCCACCCGCCATTAACAAGATGTTGAAGCATCAACAAAGCAAGCGAGCCCACCGCCAGGCCGAGCCAAAACGTGAAACCAAATAGATAGGAATGGAAGAACTGCGCTCGGTCAATAAATAGACCAATGAGAAGAATTGCAAACAGCAATGCTCCGACGGCGAACAGCGGAACCTGAACGCGTTTGATACCAGAAGGCAGGTTATACGAGGTACTCATTATTTCTGGCGTCCCCCAGCGGGTGGCTGCTGCGCGTTGCCTGACTGACTAGTCGTTTGCTGGTTCTCCTGGCTGATTTGCAAGGCGCGAATATAGGCAACGATGTCCCAGCGATCAGGCACGGTAATCTGGGCAGCATAACTGGGCATCGCTCCCCAGCCATTTGTAATTGCATCAAAGAAGTGACCAACGGGCGCCTGGCGTAGACGCTCGTCGTGAAACGAGGCGGCGCGCCGATATCCCCGGCGCACAACAATCCCGTCACCGTATCCCGTAAGACCGTGGCACACTGAGCAGAAAATCTCGTACCGCTCTTTTCCACGTTTTATTGCCTCGTCCGTAACTTGAAACGGAAATACATCGACATCATCGGGATAGGTGGTTTGCGCCACACTTGTGCCCGCTGAAGGCTGAGGACCAGCAGGCGTCTGCACAGCGCTCGTCTGGGTTGTTCTTTGCGCTGTCGCCTTCTTGCCCGTATAGAATTCTGTGTCTGCTCGCAACCAGCCTCGGGGGACGGTTCCCTCGACCGGGGGACGGGCTGACAATCGGTCCCGGAAAAACGTGCTACCACGAAGCGGCTTCATTTTTGGTTGATCCTGCATGTCGCGCCGGCAGCCGAAAGTGAACAGGAGGAAGATTGCCGCTGCCGCTAGGCACGTGACACGGAGAAGGGGGGATGCGGCGACACGGGGACGCGGGAATACGGGGACACGGTGACGTAGGGATACGGGCAGGCGTCTCCCCTTCACCGCGTCTCCCCATCCCCCTTTCTCCCTATCCCCGCGTCTCCACATCTCCGTGTCTCCCCATCTCCGCGTCCCCGTGTCCCCGCCGTCTCCCCTATCCCCGCGCCTCAGACGTCCACATCTGAAACATCCAAAGGTCCCAGCGACTTCAACAATTGGACAACTTCGTCGTGGTTGTATTTGCGGTCACTCGCCTCAATCACCAGAAAGAAACGGTCCCGCGTTGCCATAGCGAAATTTGGCGCATTAAAAACCGGGTGATAAGGCTGGGGCAGCTTGTTCAACGCCAGCATTCCCAGAACAGCAGCAAACGCGGCACAGAGCACTGTGCATTCGAAGGTAATCGGGATAAAAGCCGGCCAACTATTGAAAGGCTTGCCACCAACATTCAATGGATAGTTAATTACCTCCATCCAGTACTGCATGAAAAACCCGGCTAAGCCACCCACCAATCCGCCCAGGAAAACAATCAACGGCAGGCCTGTACGATGAAAGCCAATCGCTTCCCAGAGTTCCTCGATGGGATAAGGCGAATAGCCATTGATTCTTCTATAACCCAGTTCGTATGAACGACGCGCAGCGGCCACCAAATCAGAAGGAGTAGCAAACTCCGCCATTACACCGTAAAGCTTGGGCACAAGATGACGGCGGTGCGGCGGCAAAGTTGGCGACGAATCGGTCACTCTTCAACCTCCGCTTCAGGCAAAATCGTACGCATCTCAAAAATTGAAATCATCGGCAGGAAACGAAGAAACAAAAACAGCAGCGTAAAGAAGAATCCGATGGTGCCGATGAACATGGACCAATCCCACCTTGTTGGCTCATACATACCCCAGGAGGAGGGCAGGAAGTCTCGATGCAGGCTGGTCACAATGATCACAAACCTTTCCAGCCACATCCCAATGCTGACCACAACGGAGATCAGCCAAAGCATTAACAGATTTCCCCGCACCCTTTTAAACCAGAGAAACTGCGGCGTGATGATGTTGCACAAGATCAGTGCCCAGTAGTACGGAGCGTAAGGCCCGTGCATCCGATTCCAGATCATGTAGCGTTCGAACTTATTACCGCTGTACCAACCAAAAAACGCTTCCATGATGTAGCCGTAGCCAACAATCAACCCAGTCGCCAGCATCACCTTGGCCATGTTGTGCATATGGCGCATCGTGATGAAGCCTTCCAGGCCATAAACCTTCCGCAATGGAATCGTCAGAAACAGGACCATGGCAAAACCGGCGTAGATGGCTCCTGCAACGAAGTAAGGCGGAAAAATTGTTGCGTGCCAGCCCGGAATGATGCCGACGGCAAAGTCAAGACTTACGATCGTGTGCACCGAAAGAACCAGCGGCGTTGCCAATCCGGCCAGCAGGAGATACGCCATTTCATAGCGGTGCCAGTGACGAGCCGATCCCCGCCAACCCATGGCCAGCATCCCGTAGATGATCTGGAAAGGTTTGCTGCGCGCCCTGTCTCGCAGCGTGGCGAAATCCGGCAGCAAGCCTACGAACCAGAACATTGCCGAGACTGTGGCGTAGGTCGAAACGGCGAAAACGTCCCACATTAACGGACTGCGAAATTGCGGCCATATCGTCATCGTGTTCGGATAGGGAAATAACCAGTACGCCAGCCACGGCCGGCCCAGGTGGAATATGGGATACATTCCCGCTTGGGCGACGGCGAAAAGTGTCATGGCTTCGGCGAAGCGGTTAATCGACGTGCGCCATTTCTGCCGCAACAGTAAAAGGATTGCGGAGATTAGCGTTCCTGCGTGCCCGATTCCGATCCACCACACGAAATTGAGGATATCGATCCCCCAGGCGACCGGAATATTTACGCCCCAAACCCCGATACCGACGAACAGAAGCTGGGTGATAGCCAGCATCATGAGCTGAAACAGCATGAACGAGATGGCGAACCCGATGAACCACCAAATCGGCGTTTTGCGCTTCAACACGATCGAGCTGATCTTGTCGGTCACCGATGCAAACGTCAGCCCCGGGTCGATCACCGGAGCGGTGGTGTGCATCTCGCTTTGTGGTTCGTGTTCCATTTGTCCCGTCTTAGTGTCCCCGCGTCCCCGTGTCCCCTTGTCCCCGTATCCCCGTGTCCCCGTATCCCCGTATCTCTCAGTCTCCGTGACTCGGTGTCTCAGTGGTCGAAACCGCAGGCACAATCTCCGGATTTGGATTTCGCACTCTCGATAAATAGGTCGTACGCGGCCGCGTATTGAGCTCCGCAAGCAGCGAATAGTTACGCTGCTCCGCTTTAATTTGCGAGACTCGACTGTTCGGATCGTTGATATCGCCAAAAACGATCACATTAGTCGGGCAGACAGCCTGGCAGGCCGTTACAATCTCACCATCACGCACTTTTCTGCCCTCAATCTCAGCTTGAATCTTCGCGCCCTGGATGCGCTGCACACAGTAGGTGCATTTCTCCATGACCCCGCGGCTGCGAACCGTAACATCCGGATTCCGCATTAACTGATAAGTGGGGGTGTCCCAATCCTGATACAAGAAAAAGTTAAAGCGGCGCACTTTGTAGGGGCAGTTGTTCGAGCAATACTTCGTGCCGACGCAGCGGTTATAGACCATGTCATTAAGTCCTTCCGCGCTGTGGACCGTGGCGTGAACCGGGCAGACAGGCTCGCACGGAGCATTTTCACAATGCATGCAGGGCACCGGCATAAACTCGGTGGCTTCCGGATTGCTTGCGTTGTCCCCCTTGAAGTAAGTGTCAACGCGAATCCAGTGCATCTCGCGACTGCGCGCCACTTCATCTTTCCCAACCACCGGAATGTTGTTTTCTGCCTGGCAGGCGATCGTGCAGGCGTTGCAGCCAATACAATTATTCAGATCGATGGCCATACCCCAGGCATAGTTCAACCCGTTTCCCTGATTCTCGTAGTCATAGTTCGGATAAAGCGTTACGTCACGGCCGGGCGGCTGCTCACCTTCAGGCTTGCCGGCCAAATAGTCAGCCAAACTCTGGGAACGAACAATGTCGCGATCTTCACGACTAAAGTTGTGGTCTTCCATATTGAAATGGAGTTGGGAGCCGGCGAGCGTGGGCCGCGTCGCGCCTTTCGCGACCTGTGCGTCCGTTCCAAACCATGGCGAATCAGCCCAGCGGAGGTCATAAGCATTGAACCCGTGCCCGTTGCCGACTCGTCCAGCGAGCCGCCGCCCATAACCAAGATGCAGGGTGATAACGTTGTCAGGATGACCCGGCATGATCCATGCCGGCACGAAAATCGAGCTGCCGCGATAATCGACCTTCAGCTCATCTACAAAGAAATCGCCACCATCTTTTCCGATCGTAATGGTGATGCCCAGCGAACGCGCCGTATTCGGACTAATGAGACCCACGTTGTCCCAGGTTAGTTTTGTGAGTGGCTTGGGCAGCTCTTGCAGCCAGCCATTATTTGCAAAACGACCATCGTAGATGGATGGATCGCCTCGAAACACTATCTCGATCTGTGAAGTCCGGCTCTGCGGTTGTGAACCCGCTTGCTGGAGCTGATTGGACCAGTCGGATCGCGGTGAAAAGGTTTTAGTTTGCAGCGCTGTATTCGGAATAAAGCCGTCATGTACCCACTTGCGCCAGGCGTTTTCAAAATCGGGCGCAGGTGATGGGAGTGGCTCGATAACATTGGATTGGGTTGCGAGGGGACTACCACCAGTCCGGCTCGTCGCCCTTGCCGCCTGGGTTCCTTGTGCGTTGGTCCCCTGCGCACCCGCTCCTCCGTGGGCACGCCAGTAGTCGCGCACAATGTCGTAGCCCTTTTGGTCAAATCGAGCAGTGAAAACCGCCAGAAATTCGTGAGGACTCTTACTCTGATAGAGTGGTTCAATCAGCGGTTGAACAATGGTTGCCGTTCCGTCGAAAGAACGCGCGTCACTCCAGGCTTCGAGATAGTGCGTCTCAGGGATGTGCCAATGGCACAACTCAGATGTTTCATCGCGAAACATACTGAGGTGAACACGTAACTTGCTCACTTTGAACAAGCGGTTCTTGTCGAGTTTGAGATCCGCCGGAGTGGTGTAGACAGGATTGCCTCCGAGCATCACCAGAATTTCCACGCGCCCGCCGTCGATGTCGTTGACTAGTTCCTGCAATGATTGGCGTTGATCGACTGAGTCGCCTTCCAGGGGGTCAGAATAGAAAACTGTCTTGCCAACGTTTCCCAACAGGTCATTCATCGCGTGCGCGAGCGCATGAACAATCGGCGATGCCTCTCGACCAGCAAGAACAATAGTTGAGCCTTTGTGCGCCTGTAGATCGCGAACAACCGCGTCGATCCACCGCGTATCCAAACCGGTCCAGCTGGCAATGCTGCCCGCGTCTGCTGAGGAGCCTCGAACACCAAGGCGATTTGCCAGCAGTTGTGCGAAAACCGCCAGCTCGCTCGGTCTGAGTCTCCAGCAGTGATCGGCCATCGCACCCGTATTAGAAGGTGTAGTCTCGATTACATAGAGTCTGTTCATGTCGCGCCGGCCCTGGGTCATGCGACGCTTATCGGCAAAGTCTCGCGCATAGCGAAGCATTCCCGGCATCGCTGCGAGGAAATCTGAGTCAAGCGAGAGAACGCGATCCGCCTTGCTGAAGTCATAGATGACTTTTGCAGGTTGGCCCAGGGCCATGACGGCGCCCGCGCGAGCATTATCGTTATTGATTGCCTCGTATTGATGCCATTTCGCCTGCGGAAACTCCACCAGAATCGCTTTTAACTGGGCTACGAGCGTGGGCGAACTAATGGTTTCCGTCAGGAAACGCAAGCCCGCGCCCTGTTTTCCACGCTGATCGTCGAGCGTGCCGCGAATTGCATCGACAAACGCAGACCACGGGCGAGGGTCATCTCGATAAAGACTCGTAGGTGAACGGTCCGGATCGTAAAGCGTCAAAACTGAAGCCTGCGAAAAGATGTCAGTCGCACTCGACCCGGGAACATTTGCATTCGGGCGATTGTTCGGATGGTCGGGATTACCTTCGACTTTGGTTGGCCGGCCTTCATTGCTGCGCACGAGGAGAGGGGTGGCCACGCCGCCAAGCGAAAACGCTGTCGCGAAAAAGAGCGCTTGGCTGGGAACGACTTCCTCGGGCTGCTTGACGTAAGGAACAACTTTTTCAGGAGGTTGATAAACGCACCCGCTTAGCCCGGCGAGCGCCAGCGATGCGCCCATCAACTTCAAAAACGTTCGCCGCTCTATCGGATCGTCCCAATTCTCGGCCTGTTGGGGGTATTCTCTTTGGACCAGTTCGCGGAATGCCGGGCTGTCGGCTAATTCCTCAAGGCTGCGCCAGTATTTCTTGCCCGACGTCGCACCCACTCCGTCGCACGCATCCTGGTGGTCCAGAATGTACTGTCGCATCAGAGCGAAATTAATATGTCTATCGTTTTGAGACATTTTTCTTAACAGTTCGCTTTTTAGCGATGACAAGTCGAACAACTGGTCAGCACATTCGGCGGTTGAATGTGGTATTCACCCACCCAGCGCCGGCCTTGTTGCAGATCCTCTTTTGATCTGTTCTCAGCCCGCCATTCCATGTCGAAAACTTTATCTTTTGGTCGAACAAATCTTTCCGGATTGCGATGGCATTCCAAACACCATTCCATCTGCAGCGATGATGCCTGATAAGTTATGGGCATCTGGTCCACCCGGCCATGACAGGTTGAACAGCCGACGCCCTTGTTTACGTGAATTGAGTGATTGAAGTAGGCGTAGTCGGGAAGATCGTGGACACGCATCCACTCTATCGGCATCCCGGTCTGAAAGCTCGCGCGGACTGGCTCGAGATAAGGGCTCTCAGCCCAGATCTGCTTGTGACAGTTCATGCAGGTTTCAGTTGGCGGGATCCCGGCGAACGCGGCGGTCTCAACCGAGGTGTGACAATACCGGCAGTCGATACCATCATCCCCGACGTGGTGCTTATGACTAAACTGTACCGGCTGTTCGCGCTCGACCCACTGCCCGGTGTTCCAGGACGAGCGGGTGATTTCCACTGTGACCCACAAGACGGCGAGCAAAATGAAAACAGCACCAAAGATCGTGGCCCGTGCCAGAGCATTGGTGCTGTGATGAAAGATCTGTGGCATCGCGCAGTTCTGCTAAGGTGGGTTGTTGACGGCTAACTAAACACCCTCGAAACTCGCATGTACCATTCACGTGAAAACATTCGCAATCACACTCGGCATTGTAGCCGTCTCTTTAAGCGCGAATAGTCCGCAGAAAGAAATTTATTTTGAATTGTGGTCTTGCAAGTCGGTACTTTACCAGATGGCTTGAATTTTTCAAATTCTCGTTTTTGTCTGAAGTGTGCTGATTTCAAACCTTTTTTTCGCGCGGCCCTTGTTTCGGGTAGCTTTGCCTCCAAAGCCACAAGGAGGCACAAAAAGCACAAGGTCTTCCAATAAGTCGTTTGCGCTTTTTGCGCTTCTTTGCGGCCTTGCAAAGTCGAAGGAGACTTTGAGGGAGAGCTCTTTCGCGTCAGAGAACTCCTTTTCAATCACGGATTGGATTCTGGCTGGCGGGCCGCCGGCAGTCCCCTACCAGGCGGTCTTCGGCTCGTGATTGGAGGATTTGGTTTGGTTGGTTATTGGACTTTTGGCTGGGGAGGTTCGAGCGGCCGCTCGATTAATTGACAGCGGCATCGCGGGCAAGCATTGCGGCGCCCAGGGGGATAGCGTCAGCTCCGAGTGTGGCCGCAACGATCTGGGTCGCCTCGAAGCATGGTTGGAACGCGCGACGCTTAACCTCAGCGATGATCGGATTCAGTATCAATTCACCGGCATCCATCACACCCCCGCCCAAAACTATTCGCTCGATATTGAGCAGGTTGATCACCGTTGCGACGCCGGTGCCGATGTATTTGCCTGTGCGTTCGATCATCATCAACGAGAAATCGTCCCCGTTGCGCGCTTCACGGGCCATGTCGGCGGCTGTGAAAGCTCTGTTCAGTGCCAGCTTTGACAGTGACGAAGTGTTATCTCTGTAAAGTCGTTCTTTAGCGCGGCGCACGATGTTCGGCGCAGAGGCGACGGTTTCGAGACAGCCGGTGTTGCCGCAGGTGCACTCGATGCCTTCAGTGTCTATTGTGATGTGTCCCACTTCACCTGCAAAACCTGACGCTCCGGCCCACAACTTGCCGTCGAAGATGATGGCTCCGCCTATGCCCTGCCCAATGGTGATATAAAACATGTTGCGGCTGCCGCGACCGGCCCCGACTTGATACTCGCCATAGGCCGCGGCATTGGCATCGTTTTCGATCTCAACGCGTAATCCGGTGGCTCTGGCAAGCTCGGCGTGCAGGTCGTCTCGAACAGTATCCGGAAGATCCCTCGAGACTACCACTCTATCAATCTGCCTGTTCACCAGGCCGGGAATGGCGATCCCAATGGCGGAAATCCGGCTGTTACCGACCTGAAGACTGTTAGTAATATGCGCCACCTGCTCAACAATTCTCTCGTTCTCCTTTGGCGCATCACGGCCCTCGAGCATTCGTCCTTCGGAGTCGATTACCGCTCCGCGGATCGTGGGTCCCGAAAGATCTAACCCAATGAAATTTGATTCTGATGTTATCGGGGTAGTCATCTTGACGTTTTCCGCCATGTGAAACTGAAGCGAAGCATAATAGAGGGCTCAAAGGGCTGTCAAACACGTCCCCCACCGTGTAAAATGCAGATGCAGAACATTTTAGACTGCTGATTGCCAATTGCCGATTTGTTCAGGCCATCAATCCTCGCGTCGTCTCTTGCAGATTCATTGAGGGGTGAGCTGATAAATTCGGCAAGCGGCAAATTTGCAAGCGGCAATCATGAAGATCCGATCCATCCTGGTGCCGACAGACTTCAGCGAATGTGGCAACTACGCGCTTTCCTACGCCGCGTCGCTGGCCCGCACGTTTGGCTCGTCAATTACTTGCGTTCATGTGATCGAGCCCATCGTGCCGACTGTGGGTTATTCAGGGATGACCGAACCCCTTCCGATTGCGGATATCAGCGAACAACTCGAAGATTCCGCCGAACGCGAGTTGCCAAAGCTTGCAGAGTGCGACGATTGCGCGGGTTTGGATATCGAAGAGCTCATAGTACATGGCGAAGCCGCCGCTGAAATTGTGCGAGTCGCAAAAGAACGAGCAGTTGATTTAATTGTGCTTTCATCTCATGGCCGCACTGGTTTGGGACGTATCCTCTTTGGCTCAACGGCTGAAGCGGTAGTGCGCCACGCCTTATGTCCGGTACTTGTGGTCAAACCTCAGGCAGGGGAAGTAGCAGGGTAACGCAAACTGTTGTTTGCGTCCCGCAAGCTATCTGCTTGCGTTACTGAGTTTTCATGCATCTGGATTTTTTCTACGACCTCATTGGCCAGTACGGGCTGTATGCTGTCTTCATCCTTGCAATGATCGAGGGAGACATAACGCTCCTGTTGGCCGGCGTCCTTGCGCACAGTTATTTTTTTGGCGAATACAGTTTTGCCCGGGTACTGCTGTGGGGAACGTTGGGAGGGTTTGCCAGCGATAACGCGGCATACATTGCAGGTCGGTTGTTCTGCAAGGGAGTGCGTGAACGACGCTTCTATCGCCTCACTAAACCGCGCATCGAACGGCTGACCAACAAGTTTGGCCCCTTGTCGATCTTTCTTTCCAAGTTCATCTACGGATTGCGCTGGGCAGCGTGCGTTTTTTATGGCGTGGCGCGCATGCCCTACCTCCGCTTCATGGTTCTTTCCCTGCTGAGCTGTTTTCTCTGGGTGTTTTTGCTGAGCGGCGCGGGCTTCTTTTTCAGTGGCGCTGTGATGGGACTGATAGGAGATTTCCAGCGCCTTGGTAAAGTGCTGCTGGTGATCGTTGTTGCCGGCGTCATCGCTTTCTACCTGGTTGAACGTTTCTGGCTCTCAAAGAAAGTCGAACAGGCCAGTCCGCAGCGCTTGCAGGGGTTGGAACAGGCAGCTCAGGAGAAGCTCCAGGATCTGAAGCAGGAATTTCAGGACCACATTCCCTTCAAGGCCCCAAAGCGGACCGACCACAAAAAATCGATCGCTTCAAAACAGCATGATATTGATGGCGACTGATAGCATTTGCCGATTGCCAATTGCCGATTGCCGAATTGAAGTTTGCAATTAGCGATTTGAAATTGGTACCTTGAAGGTCGGCATTGAACTTTACAGTTTGAACGTTTGGAATTGCATTTGTGGTGTTGAATTTTTTAAGTCGAACTTTGTAATCTGAAACTCGCCAATCGGCAATCGGCAATTGGCAATCAAAAATGATAATCGAGTCATCAGCCCCTACGAGAGTTGATCTGGCCGGGGGGACCATCGATATCTGGCCGCTTTACCTGTTTCATCCCGGCGCCACCACTATAAACTTCGCTCTCTCGCTGCGCGCGCATTGCCGCATTGAAACACGCGATGATGGTCGTATTGTTCTGGAGTCGCGCGATCGAAAAATTGCCTTCGAGACTGAGCTCGCGGCATTAGAAGATCTCATCCGTGAGGAACGACTCGAACTAATCTCCAAGCTGGTCCACTTCTTCAAGCCCACCACGGGCTTTCATTTGACGGCTACCAGTGAAGCTCCAGCCGGGGCCGGATTGGGCGGATCATCTGCTTTGGCGATCGCGTGTATCGGCGCGTTGAATCAGCTGGTCGGTAATCGCTACGACCGGGATAAATTCATCGTGCTGGCTGCTAATGTTGAAACAACCGTAATACGCGTGCCGGCGGGCTTTCAGGACTATTTTGGAGCTTTCTACGGTTCAGTCTCATGCATTTCCTATCAAGCTGATGGAATTAAACGGCAAAGCCTCGACGTTGATCCGTCCGAATTAGAACGCCGTATAGTTATCTGCTACACGGGAGAGCCGCGCCTGTCAGGAATCAACAACTGGGAAGTCTTCAAGCGCCATATCAATGGCGATCCCGAAATGTTCGAGATGTTTGAGGGGATACGCGATTCCGCGCGCCGCATGCGCGAAGCTCTACTCGCAAACGATTGGGATCGCGTCGCCGCATCGATGCGTCAGGCCTATCCCAACCGAAAGCGGCTGGCGCCAAACATTACTACGCCGCAAATGGATGCCCTGGTCGAGAAGGCCATGGCTCACGGCGCGGCCGGGGCAAAAGTTTGCGGAGCTGGTGGTGGCGGATGCATGGCATTTGTCTGCGCCGAAGGCAAGAAAGCCGAAGTTGCACGTGCCCTCAGCGCGGAAGAAGGTGTTGAGGTGATGGACTGGACCGTCGCGCGCGAGGGATTGGTGGTAACGGTGAGTTGAACGGCGCGCATCTCACCAACATCTCCAATATTAGTAGTACCGCGAAGCGGTTACGACCTCCAGCCCAATGTTGCCGCGCTTCGCGGCTACGTTGGGGTTAACGCAGCATACAATTCCTACCGCGAAGCGGTTGCATCCTCCAGCCCAACGTTGCCGCGCTTCGCGGCTACGTTGGGATTAAACACAGCATACAATTCCTACCGCGAAGCGGTTGCGTCACTCCCAGAGATATTTTTCATCCCAATCAAGTTTATGCCGCGTAAGCAATTGGCGGAGCTCCTCCTGGAATCCCATCTTTTTGTGATGTTGCTCTTGATTCGCAATATACATTTTCACCCGCTCGAGACTCGACGCGCTGACCGAAAAGTCAGCGTAGCCACCCTGCCACTCGAAGTCTCGCACTCCTTGTTTCTTAAGCCATAGATTTGATACCCGCTTTAGCTCTTTTACCCATTCAGCCTGCGTAATTGTGCGGCCGAAGCGAGAAAGTAGATGGACGTGATCTTCAACGCCACCCACAATGATCGTTGGGCAATGAAGGGTTTTGGAAGTGCCGCCAAGAAATGAGTGCAAGTCATGTCGGAGCGATTCGTCACGCAAGAATGGCTGACGTTCTTTTGTAGAAAAGACTAAGTGAATGTAGACAGCAGATAGGGATTGAGGCATGTGAGGCTCCTTCGTTGAGGTGAAACGTAAGGTTTGTGAGAATTTTTAGGAGGCCGGCTATTTGCCGATGCTGCCTAACTCGACTTGTAACTAACCACTAGACGCAACCGCGTTGCGGTTGGTTTCTTCTTTATTACTAGCACCCAACGTAGCCGCGAAACGCGTCAACGTTGGGCTGGAGGTCGCAACCGCTTCGCGGTAAGGCCGAAGCAGTCTGAGCAACTAAACGGTAGCGCCTACCTATCGTTACCTTAGTTTGCCCTAACCGCCGTCGGCTCGCTGTTTGGCCGCGGCTGAGAGCGTGCGTAGTCTTTCAACCTTCTGCGCGAAGCTTTCACCGGGCACTGGTCCGGTATCGACCACTCCACAATAAGTCGATCTTTTCATAAGCGTGCGGTCAGGTCCTGTACCGGCACTAACCGACGCGGTCGCTGAAGACACGGGCGCAGCAGTCTTTGTTGTTTCCCCAACCGGCGCCGCACTCTCCTCAAGGGGCGGTGCCGGTGCGGCAACTTGAGCGGTCACAGCCGGTGCGGACACGTGTTCGGCCGCCCCACCTTCTTCGGCTCGTCGTTTCGCGCCGGCTGCGACCGCCTTCAACCTCTCAACCTTTTGTGCAAACGTCTCGCCGGGCAAAGGACCTGTGTCGACAACACCTGAGTAGGTGTAACGCTTCATCAAGCTGCGATCCGGCTGGGCTTCTCCCTTGGGCGCGGCAGGTTTCGCCGGCGCCGGCGTAGTTCCCACGGCGGCTTTCGCTGGTTCGGGCGCGCCTGCTTTTGTCGCAACCGGCGTTGCCAGGGATTTAGCGGGCGCAGGCTTGGCACCATGGCCGTGTTCGCCCGCCGTTTCGACCATTATGAACACGCCCCGCTCATCCCTTTTAATGACGGGGAGCGTGCCGCCGGCGGCTTGCAGGAGCGCTGTCAATTCGGCCTCTACAAACCGGTGCTGCTTTCGCGGATCTCGAACGTGGCCCAATGGCGGCCCCATGTAAAGAGTGCCGCAGGTCTGACACTTGAAGAGCACATCGTCGCCACGCAAGTGTACTTCGGCCGCTTCACCCGCTGTCCGCAGTTGTTTTAGATGACCATTGCAGAGCTTCCCCTTCTCGTTTCTTTCATTGCAAACGGTTTGCGCGTTGGTAATGCGCTTGGGAACTGCTGCTGCTTTCGCACCATTGTCGTTCTCAACTGGCGAATCGGAAGCACTTGCTGACATGGTTTCGTGTGGCTGCTTTCGTCAGGACGTGTTTGCTGAACTTGAACGGAATCTTACTCACTGGAGGAAATGTTCGTCAATGTAGCTTTCATACTGTGGTGGTTGAATGGGCAGTGTCAATGTTCCACTCTCTTGGGTGGTGTCCTATTTTGAGAGATTGCTGCTCCCCAAGTAAAACGATCCACGAAAATACACGAAGCTAATTGATTTGTTCGTGCGGTTTAGTGTGATTTCGTGGATCGTTCATGTCCTAGCGAGAAAAAACACGAAACCAAACTAAGACATTACTCTCTCTTGCATGTGCTGTGATTCCGGCCTCATTCTTGTAAACTGAGTTTGATAATCAATGCTGAAGAATCTGTTGGCTAAGGTTTGGCGACGCACGCCAAAGAAAGTGCGGCGTTGGACCGTGGGGCTGACTCAATCCCGCTTTGCAGTCACGGCCGCCGGGGTGGTAACCGATGATCACGGTCGCGTGTTGCTGCTCAAGCACGTCTTTCGTCCGGGAAGTGGATGGGGTCTGCCAGGAGGTTTTCTCGGCGCCGGTGAACAAGCCGAGACAGCTTTGGCGCGCGAATTAAGTGAAGAGGTCGGCCTGGAACTCGAGTCGGCTCAACTATTCACAACCAGGGTTTTCAAGCGTCCCAGACAACTGGAAATTGTCTTCCGCTGTAAAACAACGGGCGAGGCTCTACCGCAAAGCATTGAAGTAAGCGAGTCTGAATGGTTTGCCCCGGATAGTCTTCCCGCCGGCCTGCCCCAGGATCAAAGAGACCTGATTCGGCAGGCTCTCGCTGAAGGTACCAGGAGCGAGCGGGGTGGCTAACATTAGTTTTTGATTAAGCCTTTATTCGTGTGGTTTTGTGAATCGTTAGATTTCGCCAGGTCGATAAAGAAGTTAAGCCCTTTTTTGGACTTGAAAACCGCGATTGCACCCGGGTGGCATTCCTTTTCAGATGGAGTGATGAGGCCCGTTTGATGTATGCTGTGCGGCGCAAAAACCCAGGTGAAGGCATCGCCCGACAGGATGAACGGTTCTTGGGGTCACGGTCACCTCAAGTTCGTTCTATAACCTTCACCCTATCCCGCAAGTTCGGAGCAAAACATGGTAGAGCTGATTCCGTCGCCTGATGCCGTAATGCAGATCCTGAAACGCACGGGTGCTTTTCGCGAAGGCCATTTCATCTATCCCAACGGCAAGCACTCGCCCACCTATTTTCAAATGCCGCTTGCGTTTCGTTATTACGATACGGCACGGGTGCTCGCGGTCGCCCTGAGCAGGAAGTTCCGGCTCGAGCGAGATATTTCGAGTCAGCTGCCCAAGGTGGCAATCATAAGTCCAAGTTCGGGTGGCATTCCTGTGGCGTTTGGCGTGCGCGATGCGCTCAGTGCAGAACAGATTTACTGGGCCGAGCGAGAGGAAAACGGCAAACGCATGTTTCGCCAGTACGTTAATCAGGGCGAAGTTAATCCCTGCATCATTGTTGACGACATCATAAGAAGCGGTCATGCGATTGAAGAGACGGCGGCGCTGGTCAAAGAGCTTGGTGCGAAAATCATTGGCTGCGGCGCGATAGTTCGCTTTACCTCAGCGCCTGACCACCTCGAGGACGTGCCCATAAAGTCGCTGGTCGAATTCGATGCTCACATGTATGACGACGGCTCTTCCTGCGGAGACTGTAAGAAAGATTCCCCGATCGAGCACGTTCGCTTTTAAGGTCGCTGGTTAGGAAGTGATTTAACTTGTTGAGAGCGACAGTCTGTACCTGAACGATTTCTCTGGGCTGAGCCAAACCGAATGGCTATGGTCCATTTTGCCGGCTTGACTACACCTGCTTATTGGCGTAGAACGCAGCCGCTTCATTTACTAAATTACAGGAGTCGAGTCATGAAAAAAATTATCGCGCTGGTGTCCTTACTGGTCACGGCGGCCGCTTGCACCGCTCCAACTGAAACCACAAACCGGACGGCCCCGGCAAATGCAAACATGGCGGCCGAAACGAAGTCCGCCCCTGCCATGACTGAGGCTGACGCAATAGCAAAAGAAAAGGCAGTCTGGGACAGCTTTAAGAATAAAGATTACGATGGCTTTGTGAATATGCTGGCGAGCGAAGACATCTACGTAAGTAGTGATGGCGTGCACGATAAGGCTGCAATCGATAAGTCTATAAGGAATTTCGCGCCGACCGACGTCACTTTCTCAGACTGGAAGTATCTCGCCGTCGATAAGGATGCCTTTGTCATCACGTACTCCGCTACTGTTAAGGCAAAGATGGATGGCAAGGACATGCCGCCCGAAACGGTTCGGGCAAGCTCGGCATGGGTGAATCGAGATGGAAAGTGGTTATCCATCTATCATCAGGACTGCCCGTTGAAAACGATGCCCGCGCCGGCGCCGCCCGCAGCGGCAAAGAAGCCAGCACCCGCAACGAGTCCCGCAGCAGCACCCGCCGCGGTTGTCACTGGACCGGACGCTGAAGCAAATGAAAAGGCGATCTGGGAAGCATTAAAGAACAAGAACTTTGACGGCTTTGCTTCTGTGCTGGCGCCTGAATCAATTGAGGTCGAACCGGATGGGGTTTTTGATAAAGCAGGATCAGTGAAGATGGTCAGCCAGTTTGATTTTTCAAAAGATACGCTGAGCGAATTCAAAACCATCAAGTTCGATGACTATGCCAGCCTCGTAACCTATCTCGTGAAGGGTCCGGGGACGACGCCAAACGGTGAGCGACATTCGACAATCTGGGCGAATCGCGGCGGCAAGTGGATGGCCTTGTTTCACCACGGCACGCCGGCGATACCCGCACCTCCCCCGCCCAAGGCTGGAGCGAGCCCGGTGATGAAGCCCGCAGCTTCGCCAAAGGCCGGAGCGACCCCGGCGACGAAGCCCAAAACTTCGCCGAAGTAGTCTTTCCCGGTAAACAAAAATCGATCCACGAAAATACACGAAATCATCTCGTGTAATTTCGTGGATCGTCTAAGCGCGTGAGGCTGCCTGCACTAGGTCCAGATTCCGGGAATAATTGTATTGCAGGCCGGGCACATACCTTCCGGCGTAACCAAAACCTGCCGAATCAAATAACCGTACCGCTCGACCAGAAGTTTCTGGCAGCCCGGACAGTAAGTGTTCTCCCAGCGCCCGACCCGGCCCGGCAGATTGCCGGCGTAAATGTAGCGCAAACCCGACTCGCTGCCGATTTCGCAAGCCCTGATCAATTGCTCAGCCGTAGTGTTTGCGTTGCTCGTCATGTTGTAGTCCTGATGAAACGCTGTCACATGCCAGGGAATGTCTGGTGAAATCGAGACGATGAAATCCGCCGCCCGTTTCAATTCATCCGCTGAGTCGTTGAAGCCGGGAATCACGAGCGTGACGATCTCTTCCCAAAACCCTCGTTCATGAACCATCTTCACCGTATCCAGGATATTGTCGACTACGCCGCCAAGCTGGCGATAATTCCTGTCGTTCATCGTCTTGAGATCGATCTTGTAGCAGTCAGTCCAGGGTCTCAGATAATCAAGAACCTGCGGCGTGGCGTTGCCGTTGGAGATGAAGGCGGTGCGAAAGCCTTCCGGGCGGGCTCGACGGAAAACGTCCACAGCCCATTCCGCAGTAATAAGAGGTTCGTTATAACTGCTGCCCACCATTGAGGCCCCGTAAGCTTTAGCCATCGAGACCAATCGTTCCGGTGTTACCCGAGTCGGGCTGGTCCCGGCTGCGTCGTCACGCAGTGCCTGTGATGTCAACCAATTTTGGCAATAGGCACAATGAAGATCACAACCGAGCATCCCGAACGTCAGGGTGTCTGAACCTGGCAGCACATGAAAGAAGGGTTTTTTCTCTGTCGGATCACTCGCGAGCGCTGCAACGTAACTGGTAGGCACGCGCAGCTGCCCGCCTTCGTTGAAGCGAACTTTGCAAATCCCGCGTTTTCCTTCCTTGATCAGGCACCGGTGGCCGCACGCAAAGCATTTGAGAGCGTTGCCAGGCAGATGTTCCGTTAGTTCAGCCGCGCCCTCGGCTGTCATTGAATCCAGCAACTCCGCCAGCGGAGCTGATGTAGTACTAATAGGCATTATGATTCATGACCCTTATTTGAAATACTTCCCGTCCATTGAGATTATACTCGCGCCCCGTGACGAAGGACATCTGCTGCTTCAGTAAGGCGATTGTGCGCCAAAACAAATAGATCCACGAAGCACATGAATTATTAGTGTGATGCGCGTGGATCCGTTTTCTCCCGTGAACGGTTGCAAGATGATCATCGAAGAAATCACAGTTACCGCCTTCCAACAACACACTCGCATCGTGGGGTGCGAAAAGACGAGACGGGCTGTCTGTATCGACCCGGGGGATGAGGCCGAACGAATCTCAAATGCAGTTGATCGGCTGTCGCTGGAGCTCCAGGCCATTGTCCTGACTCATGCGCATCTGGACCACATTGGCGCCGTTGCGGCTTTGAAGAAGTTGCGGCCGGAAGCAAGAGTCATCCTGCATCAAGCGGATGAGTTTATTTATGACGAGTTGCCTCAGCAGCCCGCCTGGATTGGCATTCCGCGTTCGCAGTGGAAGGCTTTGGGAATGGAGTTCGAAGCTCCGCCAAGGGCCGACGAGTATTTTGACGACGGTCAAATCTACAAAGTCGGTGAGTTGGAGTTCCAGGTAATTCATACTCCGGGTCACACGCCCGGCCATGTCGTGCTGTTTGAGCCGGCCGAACGGAAGGTTTTCGTTGGTGACGTGTTGTTCGCGGGCTCGGTTGGACGTACGGATTTACCCGGCGGATCAACACAACAGCTGATGGATTCGATTATGAACAAGCTGCTGCCATTGGGGGACGATGTTGAGGTTTATTCAGGCCATGGTCCAACCACCACGCTCGGTCGCGAGCGTTTGACCAACCCCTTTCTCACCGGCGTGTACAAGTTGGAAAGGTAACGCAAGCTGTTAGCTTGCGTTTGTTACGAAGAAGGCAAGATTGGGTGGTTTAATCCAACTACCGTGGTAGCTATCACAACGCAAGCTAACAGCTTGCGTCACTTTTGGCCGCGCAGACGTGAGGCTTTTAGCTCTTCCCACTTTTCCTTCTGTTCGTCGTTGAGCTGGCTCGGCAGGGTCTCAACCGGAATGTGGTTTTTCGCGCAGAAGTACCGCCAAAGAACAAATCGCACGTCAAATTCGCCCGTTTCCTCGGAGATTACGTTGTCGACGGGTGGCTGCTTTTCCTTCTGCCTCATTGTACCCACCTTGTTTCCGCCAGATTCAAATTGCCGAGCCCCTAGTGTAGCAAGTTTGATTTAGAAATTAGAATTTAGAATTTGCGTTGGGATTTGGGATTTCAGCCTATCGCACAAAGGTATCAGGGCATCAGTAGAAAATTCTAAATTCCAATTTCTAGATTCTAATTTCTTATGCGGCTTCAGCCAGCTTCGGCACACTTGCAGGACGCTTGCCGAAGCCAGTCCAGCGGCGGATCGAGTCGATGAGGATGATCACTGCCGCGAACATGATGATCGCGGTCAGAAAGGTGTTAACGTAACCCTGAATTGATGTTTCAGCCTTTTGTGAGAGCGGCCAAAAGATGTCCGTAATGGATTCCCAGCCGGCTACTAAAGTTGTCGAAGCAACGAAGGTAAGCGGCAGGATCGTCACCCAGGCATACTTGGCTCTTCCCGAGTTGATGATCACTGTCGTGGCCACACAGAGCGCAACCGCGGCAAGTAGTTGGTTGGCGATCCCAAACATCGGCCAAATCGTTGAGATCGAGCCCGACCAGATGAACATGGCCCAGGCCGCCACCACGAGGGCTGAAGTAACGACTGCGCCGGGTTGCCAGTTTGGTTGGTCGAACTTCTTGTAGAACCGCCCGCCAAATTCTCCTACCAAAAAACGAGCGACTCTCGTTCCCGTGTCGATTGTGGTGAGAATGAAAAGCGCCTCGAACATGATTGCGAAGTGATACCAGTACTTCATCAGGCCCCGTAGTCCGGGAATACCATCAAAGATCTTGGCAATACCGAGAGCCAGCGTTACAGCGCCGCCCGTTCGCCCCCGTAGATTCTTTTCGCCCGATTCCTGCTCGAGTCGATCGATCTCCTGCGGCTCCAGGTTGAAACCCTGGGCTGTTTGCTCATCAACCATGCGCGTGTATGCCGCCTTTTGCGTCTCGGTGCGCTGGTTAGTGTTGATGGCAAAATAATCTCCGGGGAAAAGCGAGGTCGCCGCAATCAACGCAACCACACCGACAACTCCTTCCATTAACATCGCGCCATACCCGATCATCCGCGCGTCAGTTTCTTTCATGATCATCTTGGGCGTTGTTCCAGACGAGATCAAAGCGTGAAAACCACTGATGGCGCCGCAGGCAATCGTTATGAAAACAAATGGGTATAGCTTGCCGGGAATGACTGGACCACCACCGTGAGTAAAAGGCGTCAGCGCCGGCATGTTCAGGTTCGGATGAACAAAAATAACTCCCAGGATCAGAAAGGCCACCGTCCCTATTTTTAGATACGAGGAAAGGTAGTCGCGCGGACAAAGCAACATCCACACGGGCAATACCGAGGCGATAAACCCGTAGCCGGCCATCAAAATCGTCACGGTATTGCGCGACAGAGTCAGGATTGGAGCGAATGACGACTCGGCAATCCGACCTCCGAGATAAACAGCCAGCAGCAATCCGACGACGCCGATGATGCTCGCTTCCAAGATTCGGCCCTTGCGAAAGCGGTACATGTAAAGGCCCATGAAAAGCGCGAGCGGGATAGTGAAGCCGACGGTAAAGATCCCCCAGGGCGACTCTGCCAGTGCATTGACTACAACCAGTCCCAACCCAGCCAGCGCAATTACGACGATAAAGAGTATGGCAACTGCGGCCACGAAACCTGATAACGGACTAATCTCCGTGCGTGCGATCTCAGCGAGTGATTTACCTTTTCGCCGGATGCTGGCAACCAGGATCATGAAATCGTGGACTGCGCCGCCCAGGCAAACGCCAATCACCAGCCACAACAAGCCGGGAAGAAAACCAAATTGCGCCGCGAGCACCGGTCCGATGAGCGGACCGGCGCCGGAGATCGCTGCGAAGTGATGGCCAAACAGCACCCATTTGTTTGTAGGGCAGTAATTCTGTCCGTCGTACATCGTTTGCGACGGCACAGGCCGCGATGGATCGAGGGCGAGGACCTTGGCTGCGATAAAGGCGGAGTAATAGCGATAGGCAATCGCCATCACACAGAGAGACCCGACGATTATGGGCAGCGCGTTCATAGATTAATCTGCTGCAAGTTTTGAGACTCAATCATTTTTTCGTTGTATAGAATGCTCGAGCATGCAATTACTATCCACGAATTACACTAAATGTCGTGTACGTTCGCAGATCAAATCCCCCGCATGCCAGGGACCTTTTCAAACGGCTTTCTGCGAGTGACGACTCCCCACGATGAGTCCGATGACTGCAAAGATAAATCCGATGCCGATACAACCAAAAGCAAACATAGTTCGTTTGCTGCCGGCCAAGCCTGTTGTCATCTGCGCAAAGAGCTCACCAAAACTTGATCCGTGGGGAATGGCCAACAAACCGACCGCTATGAGGAATGCAGAGATTGCCAGCAGCGTTAGCCAACTTTCCGTCTTGCCTGAGCGCCCAGCTTTTTGACCTAATTCACTTCGAGCATAGCCGTACGACAAGTAAACGGAAAGGCCCAACATCAACCACGCGACAAAACGCCACCACGAGGTTGGCGGCAGGTAGTACATCAGGAAGACACAAGATACGGCGCCCATCATCGGCAGCAGCCATGGTCCAAAGGGAACTCTAAAAGGCCGGCGCCGATTTGGATCCTTGTACCTAAGAATCGTGATTCCGACGCAAACCAGCACAAAGGCGAAAAGCGTACCGATATTCGTCAGGTCAACCATCTCGTCAATGCTCATGACGGCCGCAAACGCGCCCACGATGACGCCGGTAAGAATAGTAGTCACATGGGGCGTTTTAAATCTTGGGTGCACTTTTGCAAACACGGGGGGCAGCAATCCATCGCGGGCGATTGAGAAGAAAATTCGCGGTTGACCAAGCTGAAACACAAGCAGTACGGCCGTGTGAGCTACCACCGATCCGAAGGCTACGATGCCTGTGGCCCAGGTCGCGCCCGGAGCAACATGATCAAGGGCCATTGTTAGTGGTTCGGCCTGCTCGGTTGCCAAACGTCGCACCAGTTCGTTGTAAGGGATCAGTCCTGTAAAGACTGCCGCTACGATGACGTAGAAAATCGTGCAGACTATCAACGATGCGATGATACCGACAGGCAGATCTCGGGATGGATTCTTTGTTTCCTCCGCTACTGTCGAAACCGCATCGAAGCCGATGTAGGCAAAAAACACGACTGCCGCCCCGGCCAAAGTTCCTGCCCAACCATTTGGCTGGAACGGATGCCAGTTCTTCGCCATGCTTGTTGGAGACACAAAGTAAATCGCGACCGTAATGAAGAAAAGCAAAACGAGAATTTTGATGGCCACCATCACCGCATTGAACTCTGCGGATTCCTTAATGCCCCAGACAAGTACGATCGTGATGAGCGCCACGATACCCAACGCCAGCAGATTGAAGACAATCGGAATTCCGAGTATGTGAGGCGCGCTATCGATCAGACCCGGGATCTTTCTCGCCGTGCGGAAATCCGTTGACAGCCACTGCGGAATATCGATTCCCAGCGCATCATGGACGAACGTGCGAAAGTAGTTGGCCCAGCTGATCGCGACCGCGACGTTGCCGATTGCATATTCAAGGATCAAGTCCCAGCCGATTATCCAGGCGACCAACTCACCCAGGGTGGCGTACGAATAAGTGTAGGCCGAGCCAGAGATGGGCACCATTGCCGCCATTTCCGCATAGCAGAGGGCGGTAAAGGCGCAGACAATGGCAGTGATCGCAAACGACACCATCAACGATGGACCGGCTCCGGGACGCGCCGAATCACCCGCTGCCGCGGTTCCGACGGTTGCAAAAATGCCGGCCCCGATGATCGCCCCAATGCCCAGTAGCGTCACGTTCAGAGGACCCAGAGTTCGCTTCAGAGTCCGCTTTTCATCTCCCAGGTGCGCCAGAATGTCGTCAAGGTTTTTTGTGCGAAAGAGTCCTCTTAGCACGGTTTCGCCCTCCGAATTGATTGAGATGAAGCTTGCGTCTGGTACTGCCCGCTGGCTGAAGGAATTGCGTGCGGAGTTTGGCACGGAACCGGTTGAAAGGTAAAGTTTTTAAAGACACCCGCAGGTTGATAAAGACGCCGCCAGGACGGGATCCATGAAATTACACGAAGGGCACGTTTCGTGTGATTCGTATTTCATTCGTGTGATTCCGTGGTCCTCAAAGCAGCAATCGGAACCGAGATCCTCTTTTGCGAAGCGGCGTTTCTTGTTAGACTGCGAATTAGTCCATCGCCCAAGCACAACGCATTCGCAGCAAACGTACAACTGAGGACTTTCGACTCTGATGTATCCGTTCAAGAAGATCTTATTTCCGACTGATTTCTCGCCGCACGCGCGAGCCGCTTTAAAGTATGCGGCTGCCTTTGCCCGCAGCGGCGGCGGGCGGGTTGTACTCTTCAGCGTGCAAAGCGCGGCCGTGCCTGCAAATTTGCTAACGCTGCCGGAGCGCATCTTTGAAAACCAGGACAACCACTGGCTATTGCAGATCAGGACTGAAGTCCGAGACCTGTTAGCCGATCCTCTGTTTGACGGTCTGGAGGTTGAGCCGGTCATCGTCGAAGGCGAGCCTGCGGCTGAGATCGCGCGGGCGGTAGTGAACTATGGAATAGATTTAGTAACCGTAGTGACGCACGGTCGCAAGGGACTGACTCGCGCGCTTTGGGGCTCGACGGCCGAAGAGATTATCGCCGAGGCGCCCTGCCCGGTCCTGACCATTCGCCCACCGCAGCATGACTTTGTCGAACACCGGGATGGTCGCACCGAGATCCGTCTGAACCGGGTGCTGCTATCCACAAACTTCCGTCCCTCTTCGGCTGCGGCTACTCAAGTTGCTACCCAACTGACGAATCAGACTGGAGCTGAGCTGCACGCCGTCTATGTTATCGGCGATTACTTCGAGCAGATTTCAGTGATGTTTCCTGAGGGCGGGCGAGCGGCCCTGTCACGATTTCGCAATTACGTGCAGGAGCGCATGGCCAAGCTGCGCGGCGAAGAGGGAGTGAAAGCGATCACACACATTTCCGAGGGCCGGCCGTACGAAGAGATTGTGCGCCTGGCGGCCGAGAAGGATGCCGATCTGATCGTGATTGGCACCAATGTTCACGCCTCGTTGTTTGGTGGTGGTGCGCCCGTCCTGGGCGCCGAGATTGAGCGGGTTGTGAGAAATGCTCCGTGCCCGGTGCTGTGTGTTCCAGCCACCCGCGCCGTCACCCCGCTGCCTGCATTCGTTGCCCAACCGGTGCCGCTGTGACCCACCGCTGGAGACTGCCTTTAAAAAACCTAAATCTGCCACAGATTAACGCGGATAAGACTGATCAGAACATGAAAGAGTAAGTGTGATAGTTCTATTGAACTCCTTAATTGCTTTCTGATCTGATCCGTGTAATCTGCGTAATCTGTGGCTAAATTCCCTTTTATCTTGGCTTTACTGCCTGCCTATAAAACATAAATCTGCCACAGATTAACGCGGATAATACTGATCAGAACCTGATGAGGAAGTGACAGTTCTATTGAACTCGTTAACTGCTTTCTGTTCTGATCCGTGTAATCTGCGTAATCTGTGGCTAAATTTCCTTTTCACGCCTTTACTGCTTCGTTTCCACGGGCAGACCGGCGTTCTGCCAGGCAGCATAACCACCTAAAAGAGCGGCAGCGTTTTCATAGCCTTTGGTTTTGAGTGTGGCCACCGAACTGGCGGACGTATGTTCGTTCGGTCAAGAACAATACGTAACGATCATCTTGTCTTTCGGCAGCTCGCTGAGGTGGTTCGGAATGTCTGTGAAAGGGATCAGTTTAGCCCCTTTGATGTGGCCCTGGGCATAGGCTGCATCATTTCGCACATCGATTACGACGGCCTGGCCCTTTGCCAGCATATCCTGCAACTCGTGCACCGTTACTCGCCGTACGCCATCGTTAGGCGTGACTTGGGCTGGCGTCGGCTTATTTGCTGCGGCGACTTGGGGCGGGTTTTGTTCGGCTGAATTACAGGCGGCAAGGAATATGGCAGTGGCAATAATCACCACCGCAAAGTATCCACGAAGACGCATGAAAAACCTCCAACGGAATATAGAATGAAATGAAGTAAGAGCCTTATCTGTTTAATGTGTTACGTCTGGCTATGCTTTGTCAACGGCTAATTGCCGGTTTGGGTCTCAAAGCCGGCTTTGACCAGCGCATCGTACCCGCCCAGAACGGCTGCGGCATTCTTGAAACCCTTTGCGTTGAGTTGCAGCACCGCACCGGCGCTGGAGTGTTCCGCAGGTCAAGAACAGTAAGTGGCGATCAGCTTGTTAGCTGGTAGTTCACCGGCTCGATTGCCGACTTCGGCCGCTGGAATATTCCTGGCGCCTTTAACGTGACTGGCCTTGTACGCCTCTGGACTGCGTACATCAACCAGTATAGCTTCGTCTTTCTTCAGCAACTGGCGCAATTCGACAGGTGTAATACGGCGCGCCCCATCCGATGATTGAGCACCTTTGTGGCCCACCACTGGCAGTGAGGCTAATGCAATTAGCGTGAATATCAAGACAATTCTGAATGATTTCATAACTTCCCCCTCCGACTGGGACCGCCGTCCTAACTTCTAGCATTTTTCCAGACGCCGAAGCAAAGCGGGGCGGCCCGAAGGTTCGTTTACCCAAAATGATCCACGAAACACAGGAACGAACTTCGAACGAACGAAATGCATAGGGTCTCTTCGTGTGATTTCGTGGATCGGCGTTTTTGGCAAGGCTGATTTGCCATTCTATTTCCCGTTGAAGGTGATATAGTTTGCGCTCGCAAAATCATCTCCTGGAATAGTTCATGCACGAGCAAACCCGTCCCGTAAAATGGGCCAAGGTAATCGATCAAACTCGCTGTATCGGGTGCCATGCCTGCACCACCGCTTGCAAATCCGAAAATGTTGTACCGCTCTCAGTCACCCGGACGTATGTAAAACACGTGGATGTCGGCGTCTTTCCGCAGGTGCGCCGCGCCCATCAGGTTACTCGCTGCAACCAGTGCGCGCATGCCCCGTGCGTGACCGCTTGCCCCACCACCGCAATGTTCAAAAGGGCGGATGGCATCGTCGACTTTGACAAATCCATCTGCATCGGCTGCAAGGCATGCATGGCAGCCTGTCCGTATGATGCGATCTTCATCAATCCGGAAGATCATTCGGCTGAGAAATGTAACTTCTGCGCGCATCGCATCGATGTTGGGCTCGAACCAGCCTGTGTGGTTGTTTGTCCGACACAAGCAATCCTGATTGGCGACATGAACGACCCCCAGGCATACGTAACGCAGATCATTAATCGCGAGCCGGTGGCCGTCCGTCGTCCGGAGAAAGAGACTCTGCCAAAACTCTTTTACAAAGGTGCCCATCAGGCAACACTCGATCCGCTTGCTGCTCGTCGCCCGGAAAATGGACTGTTCATGTGGAGCGAGCAACAAGAGAGTCCGCTTCACGTTGTTTCGGGCAATCCGACTTTCAACAACACCTCAGCCGCCGCCTTGCTGTCGTATGACGTAGCGCATGCGATTCCGTGGGACTGGAGAGTAAGTCTTTATACCTGGACAAAGGGGCTGGCGGCGGGCATTTACCTGGTCGCCGCCTTGTTGCTCCTGTTCGGAGTTCTGCGGCCGGACGGACCCTTGTGGCTATGGGTAACCCCAGTTCTTTCCGGCGGCTTTCTCGCCGCCACCGGTGGTCTGTTGGTTTGGGACCTGGAGCACCCGGAACGATTCTTTCTTATCTTTACCCGGCCGCAGTGGAAGAGCTGGCTGGTCAAGGGGGCATTCATCATCGCCGCTTACTCGCTGGTACTGGCGCTACACTTCCTCGGCAGTTTGATGGGTGCGACGTCTTTGCAGCGCTGGCTGATCGTCCCCGGCATACCTTTGTCGATCCTGACCGCGGTTTATACGGCCTATCTGTTTGCCCAGGCAAAGGCTCGAGACATGTGGCAGAACCCGCTGCTGCCGCCGCATCTGCTGGTTCAGGCGCTGCTGCTTGGGTCGGCGATGTTGTTGCCGCTGGCTGTGTGGCTTCAGGGTACACGAACTGCAGACGGGTTGCTGAATGTAACCCCCGCGACGCTTGTTAGTTTGTTGTGGATCTTTGCGACCGCGAGTCTGTTGCACGTGCTGATGGTCTGGGGTGAAGTTTCATTAACGCATCCAACCGCCCACGCTCGCCTGGCTATCTGGGAGATGACGAATGGACGGTACAAGAGTGATTTTTGGTTCGGACTCGCGTTATCCGTTCTGGGCGGTCTGCTTCCATGGCTGGCAATCTTTGGTTACGTAAGCACTTCGTTAGGTGTCGGAGGCGCGCCGATGGCATTGATAGGAATGATGCTTTTCGAGAATGCGTACGTACAGGCGGGACAGTCGGTGCCGCTGGCTTAATACCGTAACGCAAACTGTTAGTTTGCGTTGGGCTGAAAAGCACTCCAAGTTTAGAATGAGAATGAGTAGCAGGCCGAAATCACCTCACGAAAGGAATCGAAGATGAACTTCGAACAAATGCAGACCACCATGCAATTCATTCTCGAACAACACTAAAAGGAGGGATTGGGAACTGAATTAAAGCATCCCTGGGATTAGCTATGACCACGAAAACTGAAGCGACCATCGACGACCTCTACCGCGTCCCGGAAAACGGCAAAGCCGAAATCGTGAATGGAGAACTTGTACTCATGTCTCCCACCGGAGGAGTTCCCGGCCGCACCGCCGGAAAAATCTATCGCAGCCTGGATGACTACGAACGCTCGGTCGGAGGCGGTTATGCCTTTCCCGACAACGTGGGCTTCATCGTTAACCTTCCCAATAGACGCTCCTTTAGTCCTAACGCAGCTTTCTTCAAAGGCGAGTTGCGTGGCGGATTGTTCCTTGAAGGAGCACCGGTCTTTGCTGTCGAGGTGCGAAGCACTGACGACTACGGGCCAGCCGCCGAAAAGAAGATGGCCCAGAAGCGCGCAGACTATTTTGCTGCCGGCACGTTGGTTGTTTGGGATGTCGACGTGTTACGAGAGAAGCTGGTCCGAGCCTATCGGGCTGATGTGCCGGACAGTCCGCAAGTTTATTGCAGTGAGGACATTGCTAATGCTGAACCGGCATTGCCTGGGTGGATGGTATCGGTCAGCGATCTTTGGAGCTAAAACAGGAGTATCACTTTGAGATCCCTTGCTCACACTGTCCTCTGGGCCTTTGTGCCTTTGTTTTTGTTTAGTGTCCCAGTCACATCCAGGTTCGTCCAAACAAAAGTTGACGCGAAATCGAGTTCTCAGCAGGCAGGACCTCAAGCCTTTCACGAAGGTATGGTTGATTACCATGGCGTGCGTTTCCATCATGATAAGTCTCTCGCTTCCGCAGTAACCGCAAAGATAGTCGAGGCACAACTCGCATCAGCCGAGAATCCGGCCCCCGCTGATACCATCTATCCGACTCACCTGGCGTTCGAGCTTGCCGGTACCTATCCGGCCCAACCAGTCTCGTTTATCCCCTCGGAGATTCACGTCTATCCGGTTCGCGAATACAAACTGGCGTTTGCCAGGGATCCAAAGGCTGCACGCGAGGTATCGGCAACCATTGTTAAGCTGCAGCGAATTCTTCGCAGCCGAAATCCCCGGTTTACGGGTGAGGTTCCTTTACTGCCGCTGCCAGACGGCTATCTAGCTTTCCGGGCACGCACGAGATTCCTCCAATTCAATCAAGGTTCGGGTATTGTTTTTCTAACGCAGGGGCAACAAGACGAGATGCCGATAAACAACCAGAACCTCTCATATGAATTTGAAGGGCTGACAAACGACGGGAGATACTATGTCACCGCCGAGTTTCCGGTTGCCGCGCCGTTTCTCGCTTATGACAGAGACAAGGCGAACTATGATGTCTCGATAAAAGAGTCTTCATGTTATGAGTGTCCCGAGCATGCGCGCTTCATGCGCGAGTATCGTGCATACGCTCGTTCCATTGGCCTTAAGCTCGAAAGACTTCCAGCTGAAAAGTTTCAGCCTAACCTGAAACTGTTTGACGAACTCATAACCTCGATTGAGATTGATGCCAACGCTGACAAACTGATGAAGCAACAATGAGTGTCGATAAACCAGCCCCAAGAGTGAGTTCTGCACGTGAGGACTCCGAAGCACGAGGTGAAACTTTCTACCCCGGGGCCAGTCGCATTCATCTCGCTGCCTTCCCCCCAAAAGAGCGTTGGGATGACTGGACCGAGCTCGACTCGCAAGCCTGGCCCAGGCGCAAAGAGCGTCACTATTCACTCGTCCCGACTACATGCTTCAACTGTGAGTCGGCCTGCGGTCTGCTGGCCTACATCGACAAGGCCACCGGCGAGGTACAGAAGTTCGAAGGCAATCCCGAGCACCCAGGCTCGCGCGGTCGCAATTGCGCCAAAGGCCCGGCCACGCTAAACCAGATCACCGACCCCGATCGCATTCTTTATCCTTTGAAGCGTGCCGGAAAACGCGGAGCAGGGCATTGGGAACAAGTTAGTTGGGACGAGGTGCTCGACGACATTGCGGGGCGCATTCGCAAAGCCATCGTTGAAGATCGACGCAACGAGATCATGTATCACGTTGGGCGTCCGGGCGAGGATGGCTTTACCGAGCGCATCCTCGCTGCCTGGGGTATTGATGGCCATAACTCGCATACAAACATTTGTTCATCAGCCAGCCGCGAAGGCTATCAGCTTTGGATGGGTCTCGATCGCCCAAGTCCGGATCATGCCAACGCCAAAGTGATTCTGCTAATCAGTGCCCATTTAGAATCGGGTCACTACTTCAACCCGCATGCGCAACGCGTCATCGACGGCAAAGCGAATGGGGCAAAGCTGATCGTCTTTGACACGCGGCTCTCGCACACCGCCACGCATGCAGACTTTTGGATCGCACCATATCCGGGTTCGGAAGCCGCCATTCTGCTCTCAATCGTGAACTATCTGCTCCAGAACAATCTGTATAACCGCGAGTTCGTACGGCGTTGGTGGAACTGGGAAGAGTATCTGAAAGTGGGGCGTCCGGAGACTGAACCAAGCTTCAGCGCATTTGAACGAGTGTTGCGCGAGACTTACCGGGAATACACGTTCGAGTTCGCGGCCCAGGAGTCCGGAGTGGAAGCGCAGGTGCTTGAAGAGATCGCCAAAACCGTCGCCACAGCCGGCACGCGTTTCTCCAGTCATAACTGGCGCAGCGCATCGTCTGGCATTAGCGCCGGCTGGTCCGTCGCTCGTTGTCTTTTCATGATCAATGCGCTGCTTGGCGCAATCGCGACCGAAGGTGGTGTCTTCCCCAACGCCTGGAACAAATTTGTACCCAAGCCAATCTACACGCCACCTCATCCGAAGATGTGGAACGAAACAAACTGGCCCCGCGAATATCCGCTGTCGATGCACGAGATGTCGTTCCTCTTGCCGCATCTCTTAAAAGATGGGCGCGCGCGCCTCGATGTCTATTTCACACGCGTTTACAACCCGGTCTGGACCAATCCTGATGGGTTTTCCTGGATTGAAGCACTCACCGATGACAAGTTGATCGGATTGCACGTTGCCCTGACACCCGTTTGGAACGAAACATCGTACTTCGCTGATTATGTCTTGCCGATGGGGCTTGGCTCCGAACGTCACGATCTACACTCCTATGAGACTCATGACTCGCAATGGCTCGGCTTTCGCCAGCCGGTTATGAAAGCCGCGCGCCAGCGAGAGGGTCTGACGATTACCGACACGCGCTCAGTCAATCCGGGTGAAGTCTGGGAGGAAAACGAGTTTTGGATGGAGCTGACCTGGAGAATAGATCCTGATGGCACTCTAGGCATTCGCCAGTTTGTTGAATCAAAGAAGGAACCCGGCACGCGGTTAAGCGTCGATGAGTACTACGAATGGATTTTTGAAAACTCGGTGCCCGGGTTGCCGCGCGCGGCTGCGGCTGAGGACGTGACACCGCTTGAATATATGCGGCGCTACGGCTCGTTTGAAGTGCGTCGGAAAGTAGGTGCGCTCTACGAGGAATCTGTCCCCGCTGAGGAATTGGATGACGCGCTCCGGGACGCGTTCGATCGCGTTTATACAAAGACACCAAACCCTCCTTCGCCGAATGTGGTTCCGGTGCCGACAATCGCACCAGATGACGATGGGCGCCGCTTCGCCGGTGTTATTGTCGATGGAGAACTCAAACGAGGTTTTCCCACGCCAAGTGGCCGCCTGGAATTTTTTTCGCGCACCCTGGCGGACTGGGGCTGGCCTGAGTACGCGATTCCCACCTACATTAAGAGTCATGTTCATCCGGACAATCTCGAAAAAGATCAAACTGTCTTGATATCGACTTTCCGCCTCGCGGTCCAGATACATACTCGTAGTGCAAACGCGAAATGGCTGAACGAGATCGCCCACACAAACCCGCTGTGGATTCATCCCAGCCATGCTGCCAAACTGCAACTGAATACAGGCGACCTGGTGCGGGTGGAAACAGAGATTGGTTACTACGTGGTACGCGCCTGGGTGACCGAAGGGATTCGCCCAGGTATTGTCGCTTGCAGTCATCACATGGGTCGCTGGAAATTGCGCGAGCAGGGACAGCGCCAGTTGATGGCTACTGTAAAGCTGGACCACCATGGCAGTGAATGGGGAATCAAACGCGAAAAGGGGGTCGAGCCTTATCAATCGAACGATCCGGATACATTACGGATCTGGTGGAGTGACGTCGGGGTCCATCAGAACCTTACTTTTCCTGTACACCCGGATCCGATTTCCGGCATGCACTGCTGGCATCAGGTCGTGCGCGTAAAGAAAGCGCTGCCTGAGGACAGCTACGGAGACATATCAGTGGACACCCAAAAGTCGCGGGAGGTGTACAAACAATGGCTCGAGATGACCCGGCCGGCCGATGCGTATTCGCCTGACCGAACGCGGAGGCCCTACTGGATGCTGCGACCATTGAAACCGGCGCCGGAGTTTTATAAATTGCCCGAAGGCAACGAGGAGCTTGTGGGTGCTGATTAACGGATTGGATTACAGAATGGTCCCGTGAAACAAAATACCTTAAACGCAAAGGCCGCAAAGGTTATCGCAAAGAGCGCCCAGAGCAGCCTTTCGCGGTACTTTGCGTCTTCCCTTTCCGTTCTTTGCGTTTGAGCTCGTTTGTGAAGCATATTCAACAGGTCTTAACACGGACTGTAGTAAGCCTTGAGGAAGCTCTGATGTATTTCAAACAGTTCTATCTTAACTGCCTGGCGCACGCATCCTATTTGATCGGTTCAGATGGAGAAGCGGCAATCGTTGATCCGCAACGCGATGTGGACCAGTATCTGAACGAGGCTGAATCACACGGCTTCAAGATTAAATACGTGATCGAAACGCATCTCCACGCAGATTTTGTCAGTGGGCACCGTGAACTCGCAGCCCGCACCGGCGCTGAAATCGTGTTTGGACAAAAGGCCGATATCACGTTTCCTCATCTCGCTGTCAGCGATGGTGAGGAGCTGGTGGTCGGGCGCGTCAAGTTGCAATTCATGGAGACTCCCGGCCATACGCCGGAAAGCATTTGTATCCTCCTGACGGACACTGAAGTCTTTGCTCAGCCACATAAGATTCTCACCGGCGATACGCTGTTCATTGGCGACATTGGCCGTCCTGATCTCGCCGGCGGCAAGGGCTATACACCTGAAATGATGGCGACGATGATGTATGACTCGCTGCACGAGAAACTCCTGCGCCTGCCTGATTACGTGGAAGTCTACCCGGCGCACGGAGCAGGGTCGATGTGTGGAAAGAACCTTTCCAACGAGACTTCGTCAACGATCGGCCTGCAAAAGAAACTCAACTACGCCCTGAAGCCGATGTCCAAAGATGCATTTGTGCGCATGATGACTGCCGACCTGCCTGAGGCCCCCGCCTACTTCCCGATAGACGCCGAGATCAATCGCACCGGCGCCCCGGGTTTAGACGAACTCCCAAGACCGGAGAACCTGACACCGCAAGAAGTAAACCGATTGCGAGGGCAGGATTACCCAATCCTGGACGTGCGATCAGCGGACAGCTTCGGCGCCGGCCATGTTCCCGGATCCATTCACATTGGTTTGGCCGGGCAGTTTGCTGCCTGGGCCGGAACCCTGCTTTCCACCAGCGCGCCATTAGTGATCGTAGCCGAGTCGGAGCAACAGGTTGACGAGGCGGTTATGCGATTGGCGCGGGTCGGCATCGAAGGCGTAAAGGGTTATCTCGGAGATGGCATTCCCGGTTGGCTCGCGGCTGGATTCGCAATCGAGATCGTGCCACAGATTAGCGTGGACGAATTGAATAATCTCATTAGCCGGGAAGCTGGAATGCAGGTGATCGATGTGCGCCGCCCTCTTGAGTATCAAAGCGGACATGTGCCACCGGCAGTTTCTGCTCCCCTGGCAAAACTCAAGGACCAGATTCCCTCCCTTGGACTGAATCCTCAGAAACGCACGGCGGTCATTTGTGCCGGTGGTTACCGCTCCAGCGCTGCGACAAGCATTCTGCAACAGCAAGGGTTCGTAGACCTGCTCAACGTTATCGGAGGCACCAGCGCGTGGATTAATGCAGGATACCCTGTCGAAGTGCCCCCCTTGCCGGGTTAAGGTTTCCGCAGAAGCGAAGAGCGAAGCATTTTCCATTCGTCATTTTTCATTTTTCATTTGTCATCGCGTTTCGTGTGATTTGGTGGATTGTGTTTAACTCGCCTTCCAAAACACCGATCCACGTGCATCACACGAAAGATGACAAATGAAAAATTATGAAAAATGGAAAATGACGAATGGAAAATCTGACCCCTTATTAAGCACCGCATCCACGCTTCATTTGTTTGACGTGATCGTCCCGCTCCATATAGCATCCGGATTGTTCCCCCTAAAACTCAAGTTCGTGATGAGGTGCGTAAATCGATCACACTAGCGCCAGAGTCCTGATCGGCATCGCCTGGGTGGTCATAGCTACACTGCACGGTTATGGCGCCGCCTGGTTGGCCATCTGGATGCTCTTTCACCCTTACAAACCAGTGAAACTTCGTGGTGTCACCATCTGGCCGCAGGGCATGATTCCGCGGCACCGCGAGCGCCTGGCCCAGTCCATCGGTAACGCCGTCGGCAATGAACTGGTCTCACAGGAAACTGTTTTCAACGCGCTGTTCGAAACCAGTTTTTTCGAGCGCAAGATTGAAGAGTTTGTTCACGGCTACACCACTGAACTGCTGGGGACTGTTTACCCTTCGTTCATCGAGGCATTGCCAACTCACGCCCGTGCTCCAATCCTGGATACGATTTCGAGTTTGCAGTACAGGCTCGCTGAGTACATTGCGGCCATGCTTAAAAGCGAAGAGACGGCCGTGGCGATTGAGAGGTTTGTCGATCGTCAGGTTGACGAACTGTTGAACCGGCGCATCAGCGATACGATCACCGACGAAGCTTTCACTCAGATCCTGAGATTTGTCGAAGAGCGCTTTCAACAACTGGTAACGGAAGAGACATTAGCCGAGAAGATTCTAAACTTTGTCTCGGGACGCCTCGATGACCTGGCCCAAAGTAATGCCACACTTGCTGAAACGTTTACTCCCGAAAGCATCGCGTTCATAAAGGAAAGAGTAGATCAGCAGGTGCCGCCGATCGTTCATCACCTGGCTGACATCGCGACGAGTCAAAACACCCGCAAACAGATCGCCTCGCTAATAAAACTGGAAGTTGACGAGTATTATCAGCAACTTTCGTTAATCAAGAAGATTTTCATCTCGCGGGAACGCATTCATCGGGAAGTCGATGACTTGGTCAACAAGAACCTTCCGCGCCGTATTGAAGAGTACTTGCGCGGCCCCGCATTTGAGCAAGAGGCTGAAGCTTTCCTGAACTCAACAATCGACAACGTGCTTGCCCGTCCACTTAACCAGATCGTCGGCCAGATCGAGCCCGAAAAGCTTCAGCTGATCAAGGGCCAGATCGCGCGCAGCGTACTGGAACTGGCAAGAAGTCCGGAACTGGCTGCATCTGTTTCTGGTTATGTGACTGACACTCTTACGCAACTCCGTGCCAGGACGTTAGGCGCTGCGCTCGAGCACCTAAACCCCGATTCAATGACGAGCCTTAAACGCTTTCTGACGCGGGGTCTGCTTAGTCTATTGTCCCGCGAAGACACCGCCAGAACCATTAATGCAATCATGAGTTCGCAGATAGAACGGTTGCTCATCGCACCGATAGGCAAGCTTGGCGATCACGTTTCCCGGAATTCCGTCGAACGAGCCAGCCGGGCGCTCGTCGATCGCATCACGCTTGCCGCGCGTGAACGCCTGCCTGCGGCTATCGCAGAATTTGATGTGGGCGGCCTGGTGCGAAGGAAGGTCTCGGATTATCCCACTGAAAAACTCGAAGCATTGGTGCTGTCGGTCGCCTCGCACCACCTAAAGACAATCGAGCTATTTGGCGCGATAATCGGATTTGTCATTGGCGTCGGACAGGCGCTCTATTTTTGGTTTAGTCCGGCAATCAATTCGTGGCTGGGACAATGAAGTTGAGTACCAAATTGAAAGCTAGATCACTAAATCACACCAAACACAGTGGCTTTCGCTGCGGCCTAAACATGGAGGATCTCATTGGAAAGGCTTACACCATTGGAACTTTGGCGCGCTCCGCTCCGTTCTTCTCTACGCGGGGATGTTCGCGTAACGCCATGATCTCTTAGCCATTTACCAAGCAGCGAGGATTTCACCATGTACTGTTCAGCTTGCGGTAATCAGCTTTCCCCCGGCCTCAGTTTTTGCAGTCGCTGCGGATACAGCCTCAAAGAGCGCAACGACTCAAAGACGGGGGCGATCACTGCTTTTTTGGCGGCAATCACACTGATTGGCACGATTGGTCTGGGGATAATGCTGGGTGGAGCACTCTCGCTTAAGCGCGAAGCTAGTTTTGGTGAAGAGTTCATTGGCCTCTTCATGCTGTTTACGTTCCTGATTGTGGGAATGATCGAAGTTATGCTGGTGCGACAGCTTTCTCGATTGACTGGAGCGTCAAAACAGATCATTCTTCCAGCGCCGCAAACAACTGTTCAGAATGAGCTCTCCGCGGCTCAGCCACACACTTTAGGCGAACCCGTTGCCAGCGTCACAGAAAATACCACGCGCACACTGGAGTATGCGCGTCGCGAACCAATCAGCCGCTAGAGGAACAAAGACGTCATGAACATACTAACTTCGCTCCGCAATTACCTTCCGGTCTCTCCCAGGCGATTTGGTTTCAACTTAAATCCGCAATCCAAAATCCGAAATCCGAAATACCTTTTCGTTCTTCTCGTGGTCTTCAGCATCGCAGTCGCCTCTGGCTGCCATCATCGAATTCACGAGGTTGCCGGATCCGGTAACAGGCAAACGCAAAAACGCGACATTGGTCCATTTACCTCTATCGCGACGGAGGGAGCGTTCGAGATCGCCGTCGTCAGTCAAAAGCCCTTGAGTCTGGAGATCGAAGGCGATGACAACATTTTGCCGCTGATCACCACCGAGGTTTCCAACAACGTCCTGCACATTAAGAACGTTCGCGGCTATTCGGTGCACGAGCCAATCACTCTTCGCATCAGCGTGCCAAACCTCGAAGGCCTGAGCGTGTCGGGCGCCGGCAAGATCTCCATTTCAGGTTTGAAGAACGACAAGTTTGAAATCGACTCGAATGGCGCGCCCACCATTACGGTCGCGGACGAGACCGGCCTGATAGACATCGATACCAGCGGGGCCGCGAAAATCGACGCACATAAATTGAGAGCCGCGAAAGGAGTGGTCGATTCGAAAGGCGTGTCGAAGGTTGAAGTCTACGCTAATGATCAGCTCGACGTGACCGTCTCAGGTCCGTCGCATGTTATCTATCAAGGCGATCCCAAGCTTACCAAGACTATAAATGGTCCGGGTTCGGTGGAGAAAAGGGAGTCCGGCCAAAGCTTAAGCATTGGTTAGGGCTCGCTTGACCCCAATTAGAACAAGTTGGGAAGGGGGCAAGCGGAGCAACTTACTACTCACCACAGCGGTCCTGAGCGCGCCCCCGCTGAGTTACATCAGATTAACTTTCAAAGCACCAATCAAGTTTGAATAGAAACTTCTTCTAATCTAACTTCATTGATCCTTTTAGCGTTGATACTGATGTAACTCAGCGGGGGCGCGCTCAGGACCGCTGTGGTGAGTAGTGTGTTGTTCCGCTTGCCCCCTTCCCAACTTGTTCTAATGTGACTTCATCGCTGCTAACTGTAACGACAAGTCTTTGGAGAGTTCTTTCAATGAATTTTTCAGTTGACATTCCACTGGGTAGTGAATAACTATTTCCTCGAGCGAAAGGAGCTTACTTCCCCAATGACCTATGTTGTTGTTGAGTTATGTGTTGACTGCAAATATACCGATTGTGCGGCCGTTTGTCCGGTCGAGGCATTTCATGAATTGCCTGATCGTCTCTACATCAATGCTGATACGTGCATTGATTGCGACGCCTGCGTACCTGAGTGTCCGGTAGAAGCAATCTTCGCCGACACAAACGTACCCGAGAACTATGCGCACTGGACGCAAATTAATATTGACGAAGCGCCAAAGTATCCGGTGATTAGTCAGAAGATTCCGGCGCTGCATGGACCAAACTGTTCCGGTCCGGATGAGTAGCTACCTTTGTCATCGAGTCTTCTGAGAGGCGGGCGCTTGCCCGCCTTTCGTCTTAAAGCAATCTTTTTGCCTTCAAGCTTGAATGCCATTCAAACTATCACAGACTCTTGCCAGTGACCCCAAAGCTTTGCTAGCGTCTGATCTCGATTTCTGCTCACCTGGAGTCAGCTTGTGAAATTCTTCTTAGTGCTGCTCGCGTCGCTGTTGTGGAGTTGCTCCGCATTTGCCCAATCCGGGCGCCGAGCTCCAAAAACAATTCCGCAGCCAACTCCCGCAGTCGAAGCGCCCACACCGCAGCCCATCAAACCAGTGGATGAACCGCCACCTGTCACGGCCGAGAAAAATGAGGACTATCGCTGCACGGATGATGGCAGCCTCGCTAGAATCCTTGATAAGGAAGCGGACATGGCAAACGTTTTTTCGCCAAAAGCTGTGGATGTGCGGGCGGAAATCACGGACCGGCCCAAACCCTCTTATACGAGGGAGGCGAACAAGGCTGGAGTCCAAGGCCATGTCATTCTAAAACTGGTGCTGACTGCCGGCGGCGAGATTGGAAAGGTTCGGGTCGTGCGCAGATTGCCTTATGGTCTGACAGAGAACGCGATCCGTGTGGCCTGCAAGATCAAATTCAAACCGGCGCTGAAGGGCGGTCAACCGGTATCCCAATGGCTTGACGTTGAATACACCTTTCGCCTCGCGGATTCATCTGTTTACCGGCGCTAGCCAAGGTCGCGAATCTTTGAATTCCTAACTCTATTAATCGTCAGAAGGAGTTGTCCAATCGTGAAACGTCTTACTTTCGTCGCCTCCATCCTCTTTTGCCTGGTCTTTTGGTGCGCAACCTTTCCGGTCGCCGCCAAGGACACTTGGACCAGTGTCAAATCCCGCAACTTCTTCCTGCTTGGCAACGCCAGTGAAAAAGAGATTAGACAGGTAGGCATCAAGCTCGAACAATTTCGCGAAGTCTTTACCCTCCTCTTCAGGAACATAAACTTTAGCGGCACTGTGCCGACAACTGTGATCGTCTTCAAGAGCGACAGCTCGTACCGCCCATTCAAGCCCAATGCCAACCTCGCGGGCTATTTTCAACCGGGGCAGGATGTAAACTATATAACCCTGACCACCGAGGTGCGCGGCGATCAGAATCCGTTCAACGTCATCTTTCATGAATACACTCACCTGCTTGTCAACAACACAATGAGCAACGCCCCGACCTGGTTCAACGAAGGCCTGGCGGAGTACTACAGCACCTTCAGCATTAGTAATGATCAAAAGATAGTTCTCGGTAACCCGATCGCCAATCACGTGTTCCTGTTGCGCGAGAACAAGATGTTGCCATTGAAAACGCTGTTTCAGGTGGATCACAAATCTCCTTATTACAACGAGCGCGACAAGCAGAGCATTTTCTATGCTGAATCGTGGGCGCTGGTTCACTATTTGATTCTGGGAAACGACGGTCAGAGGGCCAAACAGATCGGGCCGTTCATAAAGCTGGTCGACTCTGGTGTGCCAATGGACCAGGCCTTCCAGCAAGCCTTCAAAATACCGTTCGAAACGATTGAGAAGGAGCTGCGTGAGTATATTAAGCGAGACTCTTATCCGATGATAACCGGAACCTTCGCGAAGAAACTCGAGTTCGACACTGAGAGTCAAGCAGCACCCCTTGGTGAGGCCGAGGCACAAGCGTATCTGGGCGATCTGCTCCTGCACGGCAACCGCCCTGAGAGTGAGAGCTACCTGCAGAAAGCCCTGACCTTGGATCCAAATCTGGCCATGGCCAATGCTTCACTCGGAATGCTGCGGGTACGTCAGGGCAAGATCGATGAAGCACGACAAAGCCTGGAACGAGCCGCGACTGCAAACTCCCAAAACTATCTGATTCATTATTACTATGCCTACGCCTTGAGCCGCGAAGGGATGGGCGAGACTCAGTTGGTAACCGGGTACTCGCTCGGAACGTTGGCCAGGATTCGTGACGAGCTGAAAAAAGCCATTCAGCTTCGTCCGGATTTTGCCGAGTCCTATGGCTTGCTGGGCTTCGTAAACCTGGTAAGCGGCAGCCAGCTCGACGAGTCGATCGATTTGCTGAAACGCATATTGACTACCTCACCGGGTCGGAACGATCTGCTATTAATGCTGGCTCAGATTTATCTGCGGAAGGAAGACTACAAGGCAGCAGGTCAAATCCTGGAACGACTGAGCCAGAATAACAGCGACGCTGAAGTGCGTCAGCGCGCGGCGGGATTGTTGGCCGATGTGGTCTCGCTTGAAGAACAGGTGACTCGCTATCAGGCAACCAGAGAGACGACTTTGAGAAATGCCGGCTCCGGCACGAATGAAGTTTCCGCGGTTGGGCGGCAACCCGGAGCAGCGGCTGCGGCCTCGGAAAGGGTCGATCCTTCTTCCTACCTGCGTGAAGCACTCAGAACACCAGCCAGCGGTGAGCAACAGGTCCAGGGTGCGCTGGTGCGGGTGGACTGCGATGCAAAGGGGATTGTATTTGTTGTTCAGACCGCAAACGGAGTGTTAAGACTATGGGCCAAAACGTTTGAAGACCTCGAGATTGTCGCTTTTACCACCGAAGCCGGCAGCGAGATCACTTGCGGCGTTCGCAAGCCGCAAAATACAGTGGTAGTGTGCTACGTTCCTGGCAATACCGTGCGAGCAAAAGTTGACGGCTCGGTTAAGTCAATGGAGTTTGTGCCCGTTGATTTTAAACTGAATCCTTAATTGGGATTTTGTTGTCTTGAGCGGTTTTGTGAGAAACAAATGGATCCACGAAATCACACGAAATATAGCTTATTTCCATTTAGTGTGATTTCGTGGTTGGTTTTAGTGGCTGCCCGCAAAAGATCTTGACTTTCCACTTCTGCCCGAACTAGTGTGTCTTGCTGCTTGTCCCTCCTCTCTGTCCCAATCCTCAACAACAAAACCAGAACGTTCAGGGGAGGTTCATGCCCAACGGTCGATCACGGATAAAACTCACCAACTGCAAACGCGGGATGATTGCTGCCGTGTGCGTGTGCGCGTCCTTATTATTTGTCATGTCCAGCAGCGCCAGGTTTGGCAAACCATCCAACCGGCATCGCAGCGAAGCTGTCCTGGCATTACTCACCCAGGCAAACTCGACCCGAGCCATTGCTCTCGATTCTGTTACCGGTTGCTCTGAGCCGTTTTCGTTGACTGAACCAGTTCTTTTCGGCATAGACGGGCGTACACGCGTGATGCTATTTGCGACCAATCTGAGTCTGAACCCCGGAGAGAACGCGGCCGCCGTTACTGCCGATGCTGAGGATGCCTCGCACACTCATTATCCTTTGCCGGTTGAATACGTGGGTGCCGTGCCCGACTATGCCTGGATGACGTCTGTGGTGGTTCGACTGAATGACAATCTGGGTGACGCCGGCGACGTCCTGATTGGTATTACTCTTCATGGCGTGACCAGCAACCGGGTTCGCATTGGCATCGGACACATCGGTGGTGGACCACCCGACGATCCGCCCGCACCTCCTCCCGATCTCGGTCCTGGCGCCAGTCTGCATGGCAAGCAACTTTTCCTGCCCGACAATCCATGGAACCAGAACATATCCGCAACGCCGGTAGATCCAAACTCTGACAATCTGATTGCGAGCATCGGCTTGAGCACCGGCCTGCATCCTGATTTCGGAACGGTCTACAACGGCGCGCCTAATGGCATACCTTACATCGTCGTTCCAGGTAACCAATCACTGGCCCCGCTTAACTTTACTGCCTATGGAGACGAAAGTGATCCCGGACCGTACCCCGTGCCGGCGAATGCCCCCATCGAAGGTGGACCAAATTCCACCGGTGATCGTCACGTCCTGGTAATTGATCGCGACAACTGGAAGCTTTATGAACTCGGCTATGCGTTTCCCATTAACGGCGGTGCGAACTGGAATGCCAACTGCGGTGCTGTGTTTGATCTGAGTTCAAATGCACTCCGACCTGCCGGGTGGACTTCCGCCGACGCGGCCGGCTTGCCGATTTTTCCGGGTCTTATTCGGTACGACGAAGTGTTTGAGCAGGGAGAGATCACGCATGCCGTTCGCTTCACCGCGCAAACAACCCGTCACGCTTACGTTTATCCCGCCCGCCACTTCGCCAGCGACGACACGAGTCCGAACCGACCGCCAATGGGGATGCGCGTGCGCTTGAAAGCGGCCTTCAATATTTCAACCTTTTCGCCACGAATGCAGGTAATCCTGCGTGCCTTGAAGAAGTACGGGATGATTTTGGCGGACAACGGTTCGAACTGGTACATCAGTGGCGCTCCTGATCCGCGCTGGGACGACAACGAACTAAGCACGCTGAAGAATATCAAGGGTTCGAACTTCGAAGTTGTTGAAATGGGCACGATCGTCACTTACTGAACTGTAGCCAAAGTCAAAAAGAATTGGCCGCAGATGAACGCAGATAAACGCCGATCAGAAAAATCAGTAAATAAAACTGAGTAAAGCCGCGGGATCAAATCCAGCTTCTAACAGCTGCGGGATCAATCCTCTCTAACACTTTTTCCGATCCGCGTTTATCTGCGTTCATCTGCGGCTAGTTGTTCCACCTCGCTTCCAAAAGAATGGAAGGTGTAGAGTCGTCTTCATTCTCGTCCTATCCAAACCTCTCAAGAACGGTCTAAAAAAATTCAAATTCGACAAGGCCGCGAGGGATGAACTGGCACGTTGGCGTGACCAAAAGGCCCGCCTCGTCTGATCTGATCTCGGCACATAGCTTGCCCTTTCTCCCGATGCCTGGTCCATGCCGGCTTCAGCAAGCTTCCAAAAGTTCGGAAGCAAGTAACGCAAGCTGTTAGCTTGCGTGCGAGGTTGAGTGGACTCAAGCATCCGCAAGCTAACAGCTTGCGTTACCAAATTTGAATAAGGAGTAAGGTTGTATGTGGAAGTTTAAGTTTCAGCTACCCATGTTTTTCGCTCTAATCCTGGCAGTGGCAGGATCTGTAATGGCCCAAACAAGCAAAGGTTTCGTAGTGGGCATTGTCGAAGATCAAAACGGTGCCAGCATTTCGAGTGCTGCCATCAAGATCATAAACCTGGACACCGGCACAGTCCGCGAGACCGTCGCTGACAATGCGGGCAGTTTTCGGCTCGACGCAGTCGATCCCGGCGCGTATAGCCTTGAAGCCACCGGTCAGGGCTTCAAAACCGCTAAGTTGGATCGGATCGAGGTCAAGGCAGCCCAAACTTTGACCGTTCCCGTTCGACTCGAAATCGGCAGTCCGACCGAACAAGTCATCGTCACTGCTTCCCCGGAAATTGCGATCCAGAGCTCTGATGGGGCTCGCGTTAACACCCTGGGGGAACGTGAAATAACCGACCTGCCGGTATTCGCTCTTAATCCGGTAAACCTGGTATTTACTCTGCCGGGTGTGGCAGATGTGGGCGGGGCCAATGGTGTCGCTGCCGGCTTTGTTCAGGGCCCGGAGTTTTCGATCAATGGACTGAGGCCCAGGGGAAATAATCAGCTCATTGATGGGTTGGACAATAATGACAACTCGATCACCGGACAGGTGTATCAACCCACAGTGCGCGACGCCTATTCGCAAGTCACAGTTTTGGGCGGCGACTATTCCGCGGAGTATGGACGGGCCGGTGGCGCGGTGGTGAATGTCATCACACGCAGCGGCACGAACGAGTTTCACGGATCGGGCTACGACATCATCCAAAACTCGGCTTTCGATGCGCTCACGCCCGCACAGAAAGCACAATCGGGATTAACCAAAGTTCCGCAAGCTACCCAGAACACCCTGGGCTTCTCGTTGGGCGGACCAATTCTCAAAAACAAGCTGTTCTTTTTCGGCACCTACCAGGCGGACCTGGCGCGCGCGGGCGCGGTCACTGGTCGCGCGATTGTGCCGACAGAGACTGGCTTCAATCAGCTGCGGGCCCTCTTTCCAGCCGGCACAAGCGCGAATCTCGATCACTTTCTCGGCATAGTAGGCGACTTGCGCGGTACAACGAGTTTCGTGAACGTACCTCTTGGAGGTGGCCGGCCTGACATTCAATTCGGGACGGCGACTCGTCAGAGTGCCCAGCCGGTCAACACCTACGACTATCTAACTCGAATTGACTGGACTCTGTCTGCGAAAAACAGCGCCTCGTTCCGTTATCTGGCAACGAAACAGCTTTTCAGCAATCAGTTTCCCGATCCCTCGACCGGTGTAACGGGAAGCCAGTTTCCGGGTTTTGAAATTGACGTGCCGTCGTTGACCCAAAACATGTATATCAGCGATACGCACATCTTCTCTCCCCGCACGCTGAACGAGTTCCGGTTTGGCTACGGACGTTTCAACATCCTCTTTGGACCACGCGATACGTCCCTTGTAAGCAGCGGCCCGCAATTCATTTTTTCGGGCACGCCGATCTCTACGATTGGTCTTTCGCAGAGTTTTCCGCAGGGTAGAATCTTCAACAACTATCAGTTTCAGGATACGGTCACGCACACCGTAGGCAACCACACGCTGCGAATCGGCGCTGATCTGCTGGTGCAGCGAGCGAAGCAGTTCGTGCCCATCAACACGCGGGGAACGTTGACATTTGCGCCGGGTGGTGGCTTTCCCACCTTCGGCAATTTCGTCGATGCTTTTTCGGGCGTGGGTGCAGGTGCGGCGGCGAAAGTGTTTGGCGCGGGCCTGGATTACCCCAACGTCACGACGCAGGCCTACTTTATCAATGATAGTTGGAAAGTGAGACCGAACCTGACGCTTAATTTTGGTTTGCGCTTCGAGAACTTCGGGGCCGTTGCCAATAATGCGGGATTCCCGGCGTTCACCGGCTTCGATGCACCCCTCCAAACGCGAGTCGAGCAGAAAACAGACAATAACAACTGGGGGCCACGGTTGAGCTTTGCTTATTCGCCGCACTTTGAATCAGGACTGTTGGGCCGGCTGCTCGGCTCGGAGAAAAGCGTTCTCAGAGGCGGATTCGCAATTAACTACGATGTGTTCTTCAACAACATCCTGAGCAACATTATGGCGACATCCCCGAATGCCCTCGGCACAACCTTGACTGGGGCAACAGTGGGTGGTCGTGGCCTTTCAAACTTCAACGAAGGGTCGCTGCCGTCAACGCTGGTAGCAAATCCTCAAGCGACTCAGAACACCATTCTTCGCGATCTGAAAAATCCACAAACTTACGTGTGGAACCTCGGCCTGCAACGCGAGTTGCCGGGACGGAACGTATTGGATGTGGCTTATGTGGGTACGCGAGGCACGCGTCTGTTCATCAACGAGCAGTTGAATCCGGGAATTCTCGGCAGCACCAATGCCAACCGCCGCGTGTTCGCGAGCCGGGGTTCTGTAATTGCTCGAACAAATGGCGGCGACTCGATCTATCATGGATTTCAAGCGCGACTCGAGCGCAGCTTCAGAAATAGTTTCCTGTATCGAGCCACCTACACTTTCCAGAAGACAATCGACAACACCAACAGCGAAGTCTTTGCCACGACTTCCGGTAACAGTGTCGGATCGGATCCCTTTAATCGACGGGCCGACCGCAGCGTGGCCGACTTTGACGTGCCGCATGTTTTCACTTTTTCAGGAATCTGGAACATTCCCAGTCTGGGCAAATCCGGTTTCTTGAAAGAACTGACGGGCGGCTTCCTGCTTTCGGGCGTCTGGCGCTATCAATCAGGGAATGTGGAGTCGCCTTTCGTCTTTGGCACCGATCTCAACAATGATCTGAGCGGCACGAACGATCGTCCGGCTATCGCTAACCCGTCGGCGCCGGCAACTTCCGTCGCTTTTGCTAACTCACTCGCGGGAGCATTTGGCTGCGACGCTTCGGCAACCGGCTACTTTGATCTCAACTGCAACTCAGTTGGATTGGGCTCGTCTCGATACGTGGTCGACCCGTTGATCCGGACAGGGATTGCCGGACGAAACACACTGCGAGCCCCTGGATACAACACGTTTGACATGAGTCTGCAGCGATCATTCAAGGTACCGTTCACACCGATGGAGCAGGATCGGTTTGAAATACGATTCGATTATTTTAACGTATTCAACACGCCGATCTTTCGCTGGGAAGTTGGTGGCCTGGCGGATGGTGACGTGACGAATTCGTTCTTCAATCAACCGAATCTGAATTCCGGCGTTTCGGTGGGAACCACTGGGGCGCGGTCTGGCAGATTACAGTTACGTTACGTGTTCTAAGTTTGATGAGGAGAGCGGACGTAAGGGAGGGCCCTCTCTTTTTAGAGGGCCCTTTTTACTGTCTTGGCTCCTTTAACAGTTCCGCGACGGCCGCCTCGTGTTGGCGATCGCGTCCAGCGACATTGTCTTCAGGCGAGTTGACCACCATAAGGTCTTGCCGGTTGGTAGTGCTCCCTCAGCGTGTTGCTGAGAAAGAAAGGCCGATCGCTTGGAGAGTTACTTCGAGGCGATGAGGTCAGTACCACCCCGCGGTAGCGGGTGGGTCCGTGCGCCTAAGAGATCGCGCCGCGCTTACTTACCCGCTACCAGCGGGTGGGTAGAAACTTGGCGATTGAGCATGAATTATTCGATTGGTGTCGCCACGCAATACAGTACCGCGAGCGAAGCGACCGGATACCGGCACTCGATAATCGGAAGAAACTCTTAAAACGGTGGTTGAGTGCCGCCATCCGGTCGCTTCGCTCGCGGTACTGTATTGCGTGGCGATCATGTTGCTGCCCTTCCTCAACTCGACTGACTTTTCACACGGTCTTTACCAGGTACTGACCTCATTGCCTTCGAACCGTCCCCTTCTGACAACACGTTAATGGAGCACCACCTCTCGGTTCTAACCGGTGCGTAATCGGTGCGTTCTATGGCATTATGATTAAACCAAGGTTTGAGGAGGGATGCTTTTGTTTATCTGTCGCAAGATGAGCGCCGCCGATGTTTCGCATGCGTTCGAAATGCTGGGTGCATTTCTGACCGAAGATCGACACTATCTTGAAAGCAGCAAGGCCTATGGTGATCAGGGGATTCGCGGGCTGAACGATGCGCTTGACCTGTTCCTTGAGCGTCCTGAGCTCGGATTCGTATGGCTCGCATTCGACGATCAGCGTATCGCCGGCACTTGCGTCGTCAGCTATGCAATCTCAACCTCGATCGGCGCAGTGGTCGCAAAGCTGGACGATGTCTTTGTAAGGCAAGATCAACGCGGCAAGGGAGCAGGAACAGCTTTGATCGGAGGCTTAAAGGAACAGTTGAAGAAAGAATCAGTGATGCGCATAGACGTAGCCGTGCATCTGAACAATCCTGAAGCGCGGCGCTTCTATGAAAAGCTTGGGTTCCTGCCGTTGAATGAAGAGCGTCTGGCCTGCCTGGTTTAAGAAGAATTAGAATTTAGTAGAAATTAGAATTTTGAATTTAGAAGTGCGGTTAGGAGAGTTCTGACATCGAAAAGTCACCTCTCCGGAGAGCTTTACTCGTGACCACGAAATTCGCATTTCTAATTTTCTAAATTCTAATTTCTAAATTCCCATATTTGCGATCTCTTCAAAATACTTCGCAAACGCAACCATCCCTCCCGACGCTTGTTGCCAATCAAAGTTTTCATTTGGCGCGTGATAGCCGTGTTCCGGCAGGGACAATCCCAGAAACAAAACCGGACATTTCAGTACCTTCTCAATGCTGGTCATCGCTCCAATCGTCCCGCCATCGCGCACAAAGACCGGCTCTTTCTTGAAAGCAAATTTGACTGCGCGCTTCAAAGCCTCGGGCAAAGGCCCATCAAGCACGGTGCGAAACGCCGGCGCTGCTGACTCAAACTGAATCTTGACGTCAGGATTCAGTTTCTTCACTGCCGCCGTAATCAACTTCTTAATTTTCGCGGGGTCTTGCAACGGAACTAAACGACACGAAGCTTTCACTTCGGCCCGTGGTGGGACGATGGACTTCAATCCGGGACCCTGATAGCCGCCTACCACGCCATGGATTTCCAATGTCGGCATGCCCCAGATTCGCTTCATTACTTCCAGAGCGTCATTGCTCCGCATCAGCTTTAAGTGATGGGCTTTTTTGAAAGCCTTAACCGTAAATCCCGAGTTGGCCCAGTCACTCAACTCCTTCTTCCCAGGCGGCAGCACATTATCGTAAAAGCCCTTGATCTTCACTCGGCCCGTGTTTACATCATAGAGATCGCAAATTACCCTCATTAACTCGGCGATTGGATTCCGCGAAGCGCCACCCGTTTCACCCGAATGCGTATCCGTCGTTCCCGTTTCCAGCGTCAAGATAAAGCCGAGCAGGCCCCGCAGACCGGCCGAGCTGGCGGGCCGGTCACGCGACACCCAAACCGTATCAGAAACCACAACCGAACCAGTCCGCAGCTTCCCCGTAGCCTCAGAGATAATCTTCTCGAAGTTGGGCGACCCGATCTCTTCTTCAAATTCCCAGAGAAAGCGAATGTTGACTGGAACGCCAGCCTCGCGGGCTGCCCCCGCCCCAAACAAAGCTGACAGAGCTGGTCCCTTATCATCAGTCGTGCCTCGCCCTAGATACCGGTCTCCCTGGCGGGTGAAGACGAAAGGCTCGGTGTCCCAGGGCTCAGTTTCCTTCGAAGCAGGCTGCACATCGATATGGTTGTAGACGGTTACTGTCGGGAGATTTTTATCCAGGTCGAATACGCCGTGAACCACCGGATTGCCCTGTCTGGCGCGATGAATCTCGGCATTTCCGCCGTATTTCTTGATGGTTTCAACTGTGAGCTCGACCCCTTTTTGAATATCGGGCGCATGAGCCGGATCGCAGGAAACGGTGGGGGTTTCGACAAATTCCCTCAGCAGGGATTCGTATTCGTCACGATGGGAATTGGCAAAGGAAAAGAGCTGGTCTCGGTTCAGTTCAGTGGGCATTCTGCGTCCTCCGAATAGAAAACACCGGGAACTCATTGGTTGTGTTTATTTAAGAGCATGCCAATAGTGCACAAGTTTGGTATCGTTTGTCACGGCGACACCACTTGCTAAGCAGTTCGCTGACGTTAATTGAACCGGATCAGCGGTCGCGGGCAACGTTTTCCCCTCAAAAAAAAACTAACCGGCGGCATTGATTTCGTCGGGAGCCGCCTTAAAGAACTTCGCGCCCGGTCGTTGCGTACATTCAACTGGTTTTAGGTTTCGTGCTATCCTGACATCCCCGCTTTTGCCGGTGCGACACTAGCCGGGTTTCGAACGATGGACAATTCAAGCTGGTCAAGGCCTCAGGAGGGTTGCGTGAGAAAGAGATCGTTTTTGCCGGGCACCTTGTTCCTGGTCATTGCCCTTTTACTACCTGCAATTATTTTTGCTCAAAACCGTTCGGCCCGACGCCAGCCGGGAGCAACTCCCGAACGAGCGGCCGCCAGCACTCTTTCCAACGCAAAGAGTACCGTTACAACTTCTGTGGTGCGCGGCGATATTGCCGAGGCCTTGTCCGTCATTCAGTCGAATTATATCGACGGCAAGAAGCTCGACTACAACAATATTTTCAAGTCCTCAATAAACGGCATGTTGAGCGTGTTGGATCCGCACTCAACATACTTTGATCCGATTGAATACGCCTCGTTCAAGACCGAACAACGTTCGGAGTATTTTGGTATCGGCGCCACCATCGGTAATTTGCGACAAGGTGACGATGTCAACACCTATATTAGGGCCACGTTTGAGGATGCTCCGGCGGCACGCGCAGGTCTGCGCTTTGGCGATCGTATTCTGGAAGTCGATGGCCAATCGATGCGTGGCAAGACTTACAGCGAAGTGCGCAAGTTCCTGTTGGGCCCACGGGGCACGGTGGTTAAGGTGACGGTCGAACACGCGATCAATGGTCAGAGCCAGACTGTGACCATCACCCGCGATGCAGTACCGCTGCCTTCGATTCCGCTGGCTTACATCCTGCGCCCGGGTGTCGGCTATGTTGCAATGACTGGCGGATTCAATCTGACTACGGCGGATGAGTTTGAGGAAGCACTCCAGGATCTGCATTCGAAAGGGATGAACACGCTGATCCTCGATCTGCGCGGCAACCGCGGAGGTTTGCTCATTCAGGCAGTGCGCGTAGCCAACACGTTCCTGCAACGCGGTCAATTGATAGTCAGCCAAAAAGGAAGGATCAGGGGCAGCTCTGAGAATTTCACTGCCGTTAACGACACGCCGGACATGGTGCCTCTGGTCGTGCTCGTTAACAAGGACACCGCCTCGGCTGCCGAAATCGTAGCCGGCGCCTTGCAGGATCACGACCGTGGGCTAATCGTCGGTGAAACAACTTTCGGCAAGGGTCTGGTGCAGTTGCCCATCCAGCTCGAATACGACTCAGCGCTGTTGTTGACAATAGCAAAATATACGACGCCTTCAGGCCGTCTGATTCAACGAGACTATTCAAACGGCGGCTTCTATGATTATTACAAGCACGCGGTAACCGGGAATGTTCCCGATCAGCCTGCGCCGCAAAACGGGCCGGAAAGCCGGACGGATTTGGGTCGAGCAGTTTACGGCGGCGGTGGGATCTCGCCGGATGAGGCAGTGGCTCCAGGCCGCTTGCAGCCCGGGGAAGTGCGCCTGGAGGATCCGCTCTTTGCTTTTGCGCTTGAACTAACAACCGGGCGAGTGCCCGGGTTTGAAGCCTACAAGATTCAGAAGCCCATCGAGTTTAATCACGATCTGCAGGCTGATGACTATCCAGTCACTGATGAGCTGTTCAAAGCCCTGAAGCGCTTCGTTGCCAGCAAACCGGTTTACAAGGTGACCGCTGAACAGCTTGAACGCGCCCGCGCTTACGTGAACAGACAGTTGCGTTTCGAATTGGCTACAGCCGCGTACGGCAGCCAGGCGGCGATTCAGGTCTTCAACGACGTGGATCCGCAGGTCACGCGCGCAGTTGAGGCTATGCCTCGCGCCCGTGAACTCGCTGTTGCCGCCAGGCGGGCAAAAGTCCGCTCCTAGGACCAGTAAAATCCACAGATTACACAGATTACGCAGATTAAAAACGCACTAAGCCGGTAGCAGGTTTCTTCTGCCTACTGCTTTCTGCTCGCTGCTTACTGCCTTCTGCTTTCTAATCTGCGTAATCTGCGTAATCTGCGGATTTACGTCCTGCTCACTGCTTCACTCAAACAACAACACGATCTTACCGAAACTATTATTAGACTTGAGGCGGGCATAGGCTGTCCGCACTTCATCGAGCCCATAAACTCGATCAATCACCGGCTTGACAGTCCCGGCCGCAAACAAAGGCACTACCCGACTTGCAAACAGACGTATCGCCTTAGCCTTTTCTTCGTTTGATCGGCCACGTAACATCGTTCCAATAATCGTCAGCCTCTTGCTCATCGCCGTGCCTAAGTTGAATGCGGCGGCCGCGCCTCCAGTTGTTCCCACCAACATCATTCGTCCCTGCGCGGCCAGCGCGGTCAAGTTCGCTTCGAGATAGGGCGCTCCTACCAAATCAAGGACGACATCCACGCCGCGCCCATTGGTCCATCTTCGCACTGCCTCGACAAACACGGCCGGGTCTTTCTCTACAACCACTGCTTCGTTCAGGCCAAGCTCAACTGCGCGTTGGAGTTTCTCTGCTGTCCGGGACGTACCAAGTGTTTTTGCACCTGCTGCGCGCGCTAACTGTATTGCCGCGGTCCCAACACCGGACCCGGCCGCATGGACCAGCAATGTCTCTCCGATTCCCAGCCCCGCCTGCGTAAACACCGCGTCATGGGCGGTAATGAAAACTTCAGGGATAGAGGCGGCTTGAGGCCAATCAAGATTTTCCGGCATCTCTGCGAGATGGTTTTCAGGCACGACAACATATTCGGCCTGAGCGCCACCGGCGATGATGCCGAAGACTCGCTGTCCAAGCTTCCAGTTTCGCACTTCGGGTCCGATGGCTTCGACGTCGCCGGCAAACTCGAGACCAGGGATATTCTGAGGATACCCTGCGGGCGCCGGATAGTGGCCGAGAAGCTGCAAGAGGTCCGCGCGATTCAGACCAGCGGCGTGTGTCCGCACACGGACGCGATCCGCTTCGGGTGGGCCCGGAGTTTGAACCTCACGCACCTCCAGGCCTTCAACGCCACCGTGGCTGATTATCGTAACTGCCTTCATCATTGCTGAATGTTAGACTGTGATCGACAAATACCCCAAATAGCCGCTTCTTTTGAAGCAAGCTTTTCCGGCAGAAAACTACGGATCCACTAACTCACACGAACGAAATGCGTCCGACTCTGGTAATTGTGAACCACGTGGCAGCGAAAGCCCGGCGGGCCTTGCCGAGGGTACGAGCTCTTCTCGAACGAAGCGGACTTCAAGTCGACTTCCACGAGACGACACATGCGGGTGATGCAACGGCCCGAACACGAGCAGCTCTCCGTGATCACTATCAGACGATTGCCGTTCTTGGTGGTGATGGAACTTTAAGCGAAGCAGCCGAGGGCTTCTTTGAGTTTAGTGCCGAGGCCGCAGCTGCGCCTCGAGCAATAAACCCTGGAGCGGCACTTGCTGTTCTGCCCGCCGGGACCGGAGACGATTTCGCAAGGGGATTAACAGGCAAACGCGCCTCGCTGGATGATTGGGTCAGGAAACTGATTGTTCATTCACAGTCGCACGACGAGACTCACACGCGCCAGGTGGACGTTATCTACGGGCGCTCGAATAACTTCACGCTCCCGTTTATCTGCCTGAATGCTTCAACACTGGGAATCGGAGGCGAAACTGGCGCGCGCGTAGCGGCCCAGGGAGACTTCATGCGGCGCTTTTCTGGTGAGACCCGTTTCCTGTTGGCCGCGGCGGGCGCGGTGGCAAAGTGGCGCGAGCGGCGTGTGCACATCGTCGTGGACAATGAGACTTTGGCTGACGAGCCGATGAACCTGGTGGCGATTGCGAACAACGCTTATGCGGGCGCTGGAATGATGCTCTCACCCAAAGCAATAATTGATGACGGAAAACTGGATGTAGTGATTGCCAGCCACCTGACCCGGGTCAACGTGATCCGCGAGCTGCCTCGCATACACTCAGGTGGCCATGTAGCCAACCCTAAGGTGAAGATCAAACAAGGAAGCTACGCGCGCATCGAGACATTTGCGGAAGGCGATGCCTTGCCAATCGAAGCAGACGGGAACGTGCGCGGTCATACTCCGGCCGACTACCGCGTCATTCCCGCCGCGTTAAAATTTGTGGTGTAGGGTGCGGTAAAGCAGAAGGCAGTGGCAGAAGGCAGAACGTAAAATCCACAGATTACGCAGATTACGCAGATTAAAAAGCAGTAGGCAGTAAGCAGGTTTCTGCTGCATGCTTTTGCTTACTGCTTTTTGCTTACTGCTTTTTGCTTACTGCTTTTTGCTTACTGCTTTTTGCTTACTGCTTACTGCCTTTTAATCTGCGTAATCTGCGTAATCTGTGGATTTTACGTCCTGCCTTCTGCCTTCTGCTTTCTGCCTAATCAATCTGCGTAATCTGCGGATCCTTCGATCTTAGCAATCTTCTCAAGCCGCCTCAGATGACGATCCTCGCCAGTGAATCGTGCCGCGACAAAGGCCCGTACGATCTCCAGCGCCAGTTCGGGGCCGGTTACTCGCGCACCCAGACAGAGAACATTGCAATCGTCGTGTTCGCGCGATTGATGCGCTGAGTAGGTGTCCCCACATAGAGCAGCTCGAATACCCTTCAACTTATTGGCCGCCACTGCCGCGCCAACCCCGCTGCCGCAGACGACGATTCCGATATCAGCGTCACCGCTTTGCAATGACTCTCCGACTGCCTGAGCATAGTCAGGATAGTCGTCCGGGCGCGAACCGTCATGAGTGCCAAAGTCGATAATCTCGTGGCCCGCCGAGCTCAACTCGGAAATGATTCGTTCATTAAGTGGGAAGCCGCCGTGATCGGCGCCAATTGCAATTCGCATGTTACTCACCGTAACGCTTTCGCGCGGCTGACAACGTTGTCTACATTGAAGCCAAGCTCACGCAGGACCACATCTCCGGGAGACGAAGCGCCAAACCTGTCGAGACCCAAAACGTCTCCTTTCAATCCCACATAACGGTCCCACCCCTGACAAACTCCCGCCTCGACAGCCAGGCGTGCACTGACGGATGGTGGCAGAACCTCGTTCCGATAACTTTCAGACTGCTCTTCGAAGATCTCCCAGCACGGCATCGATACAACCCGCGTGGGGATGTTCTGTTTCTGCAACACCTCGCGGGCCTCCAAAACCAACGATACTTCAGATCCCGTCGCGATGAGGATCAATTGAGGAGCTGAACTTCCACTCTCTGCGGTCTCGGCTTCGGCCAGAACATATGCACCTCGGCGCAAGCCTTCGGCGGGTGCGTATCGCCGGCGATCGATGATGGGGACTTTTTGTCGCGTCAAGGCGAATGCTGTCGGTCCGTGACGGCGCAGGATGGCAATTCGCCAGGCCTCACTCACTTCTGCCGGATCCGCGGGACGAATCAGATAGAGATGCGGAATTGCTCTGAGTGCGGCAAGGTGTTCAATGGGTTGATGTGTCGGTCCGTCTTCTCCTAGTCCGATAGAGTCATGGGTGAAAACATAAATCACTTGCACTTCAGAGATGGCCGCAAGGCGGATCGCCGGTCGCATGTAATCAGAGAAGGTGAGGAATGTTCCGCCGAAGGGAATCAGCCCGCCGTTTAAAGACATTCCGGTCAGAGTCGATCCCATCGCGTGTTCGCGCACGCCAAAATGAATGATACGTCCCTGATACGAACCGGCTTCAAAGTCACCGCCCTCCTTGATGTCTGTATTGTTCGAAACGCCGAGGTCGGCTGATCCGCCGATTAACATCGGCAGATGGGGCGCCAGAGCATTGATCACTTCGCCACTAGCCGCGCGGGTCGCCATCGGCTTGGCGTTTTCAAAACGAGGCAGATTGCTTTCCCAACCAGACGGCAACTCGCTACCCATAACTGTCTGCCAGAGACGTTCGAGTTCCGGATACTTCTTTTGATACTCCTGTAACAGGTTGTTCCATTTCTGTTCCCACTCCGCGCCGCGCTCAATGGCTTTGCGGAAAGTCGCCAACGCTTCATCGGGTACATAGAACTGTTTGTCCTCGGGCCAACCCAATCGCCGTTTTGTTTCGCGCACTGCTTCCTCACCAGGAGCGTCGCTGTGCGCCTTTCGCGTTCCGGCAGTGGGCATGCCATAACCGATAATTGTCTTGACTGAAACCAGGGAGGGTTTGTCTGTTACCGACTGAGCTTCGCGGATGGCTTGCTCGATCGCCTGGAGGTCGTTTCCGTCGGCTACTATCTGCGTATGCCAGCCATAAGCTTGAAAGCGTGCGGGCACGTCTTCGCTGAAGGCGAGACTTGTAAAACCTTCGATTGTGACCTTGTTATCATCGTAAAGATAAATCAACTTGCCGAGTTTGAGGTGACCAGCAAGCGAAGCCGCTTCCGAAGAAACCCCTTCCATCAGATCACCGTCCGACACGATGGCGTAAATATAATGATCAATAATCGGGAAGCTTTGCTGGTTGAACTTCGCGCCCAAATGCGCCGCGCCCATCGCCATGCCTACTCCGTTGGCAAAGCCCTGACCCAAAGGACCGGTGGTGACCTCAACACCTGGCGTCAAAACATTCTCAGGATGGCCTGGGGTTTTCGAACCCCACTGGCGAAATCGCTTGAGTTCCTCGAACGGAAGGTCATAACCGGTCAAGTAAAGCAGCGAGTAGAGCAGCATCGAGCCATGCCCGGCGGAAAGTAGAAAGCGATCACGATTCTCCCACTTGGGATTCTTCGGATTGTGTCGAAGAAACTTCGTCCACAAGACATAAGCCATTGGCGCGGCTCCTAATGGTAATCCCGGGTGGCCGGATTCGGCTTTCTGGACGGCGTCGAGGGTGAGTGTTCGAATTGTATTAATGCAAAGCTGATCGAGATCGGTCATAGTGTCTGATTCTTTTTTTACCGGTGCGCTCATCTGTTCGATTGCCCTTTCACTTCTTTCATTCAATGTTTGTAGAGTCTCTTTTCGTCTGGCTTCGTGTGATGCGCGTGGATCAAGTCTTGGCCCACGGAATGGGATCCACGCGCATCACACGAAAAATAACTGTTCCTCACAAGGTGAACACTCGCTCGTAGTACTCTTGTTGCCGCGCAAGCCCCTCCTGGTATCGCTCGTGGCGCGAAGCGTCCGGCTCAAAAGCCGTTTCCACTGGAACCGAAAATTCTTCGATAGTTTGTATTTTGCCCGCGGCTTCCAGTGCAAGCAAGGCGGCTCCCCGCGTAGACGCCTCGCGCAGCGAACCGAGCAAAATTGGCCGATTCAAAACATCAGCCAGTATCTGCACCCAGACCGGAGACGATCGGAGCGCGTTGCCGGCGGCGATGATGGAAGCGCCAGGCGCAATTTCATCAAGCGCGTTCAGGATAAGTGCAAACCGGTATGCCACACTTTCCATGGCCGCGCGGACAATGTCAATGGGCTCGGTTTGCACAGACAATCCCAGGATGGCGCCACGAGCATTCGGATTCCAGCCTGTGCTTCGCTCGCCCGCCCAGAAAGGCAGAATCGTGAGCCCATGAGCATCCGGTTCCATCAGGGCCAGTGAGTCTTGCAGCGCATCGCTGGAAGCTTCACCAAGTGCGAGTGCTTCCGTCAGCCAGTGGTACAGACCGCCACCATCAGATAAAGCGCCTCCAACGACAACGCGCGTCCTATCCGCGCGATAAGACCATAGCGCGTCGGACAGTCGAGCCGGAGGTTCACCTTCATATAAGGTTCGCAGCGCGCCGGATGTGCCCACCATCAGGGCCACGCTCGCGCGACTGAGACAACCGGCGCCGATATTGTTTGCGGCGCCATCGCCGATTGCGGGACAAAGACACGCTTCGCTTAACTGCCGCCAGCGCACTGCAAACCTTTCAACCAGGCGATGCGGAGTTCGATTCGAAAACGCCAGCTCGGGCAGGGTTTCGGGGGAAATTTTCAGGTCGCGAACAAACTCCTGATCCCAGTCGCGAGTATGTTGATTAAAAAGGCCGGTTGCTGACGCCATAGAAACACTCTTCCCGCGGTAACCGAACAGTCGCAGGGCGAGATACTCACCGAACCCCAGCCAGTACCGCGTCTCTTTGAAGGCGTCGGGACGTTCATTTTGCAGCCAGAGAATTTTGGCCGGCCAGTAGCTGGGATGAAACCGACAACCTGTGCGCGCGTGGATCTCCTGCTCGTTAAAACGTGTGCGCAGTTGACTCGTGATTAGTACCGATCGGGTGTCGGCCCAACTAAGAAGGGGTGTGGTGGCCTTTCCTGAGGAGTCAATCCCCATCAGGCTGTGCCAAAAACAGGAGATCGAGACCAGTTCAATGCGACTGTAGTCGGTATGAGGCAGCGCAAGAATGTCATCGATCGTTTGTGCAACAAGCTCGAGCGCCGCCTCCGGATCCATTTCGGCAAAACCGGATCGGGTTGAGATATCCCGGGAGTTTTGCACGTTGGCGCCGGGAATTTCTCGTCCGTGCTCGTCAAACATAGCGGCGCGGACACCTGAGGTTCCCACGTCGAGAGCGAGAACAATGGCCGGTCTTGTCCCCGCCATCACAGAAACAATCTCGGGTGACGGTTCAAATCGCTCGAGGACCTCATCCAGAACACTACTCATCTTGTCGGCTCGGATTGTGGCGTAGGTGCGCCAGGAATTGTGTTGGCTAGCCGCGCTGATTAACTCGGGGCAAAGCATCGCACACGTGCGCGAGCTAGTCCAGTATCCACTAAATCACACGAAACATTGCGAAAGACAAAATGATGCCCTAACCAGCCCTGTGGCTTGCTAGAATAATGTCAATGGACGCCGAGACCCTAAACTGTCCGATGTGCGGCGCAGCCACTGCTACAGACGCACCTCTTTGTCAGTATTGTGGTTCGCGGCTGGCAACGGTGGCATGTGCGTCCTGCTTTGGCATGATGTTCATCGGCAGCAAGCATTGTCCACGCTGCGGAGCACCCGCGGCGAATCGGACGGACGGAAAACTGGCACGGCGTAAATGTCCGCGCTGCAAGGTGGATATGCAGTCCGTAACAATCGGGTCAACTTCTGTGCGCGAGTGCGGTGAATGCCTCGGCTTGTGGCTGGACGTGCCATCGTTTGAAAAAATCTGCGCCGACCGCGAAGAGCAGGCAGCAGTGTTGGGAACGGCCTCTCCTTCGCCGCAGCATCCGGTCATTCCCAGTGCGGCGAGGATCAGCTACGCACCGTGCCCGGAGTGCGCACAATTGATGAATCGCATTAACTTTGCGCGTTGTTCGGGTGTAATCGTAGACATTTGCAAAGGTCACGGCACCTGGTTCGACCGTGACGAGTTGAGCCGTATCGTGGAGTTCATACGCGGTGGTGGGTTGGAAGCAGCGCGCGCAAAAGAGAAGGCCGAATTGGAAGAGGAGCGCCGGCTTTTGCGGCAGGAGCAATTGGCTAACGACATGCGCCGCTCGGGTAATCTCGGCGGTAACGCCTCCGAGGATTCTTTGCTAGGCATAGCGTCGACACGAGGGCTGCTGAAATTTCTGTTAGAGTGAAGTGAAGCTGGACCTTCTTCATTGGCAGAGAGGTTCATTCATCATTCTCAATCATTTTCCATTCGTCATTTTCCATTTCTCATTTTTCATTTGCTTTCTTTTGTGTAATTTCGTGGATCAATTCTTTCCGTGCGCTATACGATCCACTAAATCAGTCCAAAAAAACAAAATGAAAAATGAGAAATGGAAAATCTTGATTCTACCGAATAGTCTTTCGTATCAACTTCACGAAATCACGTATATCTTCTTCAGTAGTGTCAAATGAGGTCATGAAGCGCACCTCCGAAGTCTCTTCATTCCACACGTAGAAGAAATATTTCTTCTGCAGTAGTGGCACATATTTGGCCGGAATCACGCAAAACACACCATTCGCTTCCACCTTCTGAGTGATCGTGACTCGCGGTACTGTGCTCAATTCCGCGGCAAGGATTTGCGCCATTTGATTCGCATGTTCGGCGTTGCGCCGCCACAGATCATCCGTGAAAAGGGCTTCGAATTGTGTTGAGATGAAACGCATCTTAGACGGAAGATGTGTACCCTGCTTACGGATATATTTGAAATCCTTCGACAAGCTGCGATCAAAAAAGACAACCGCTTCGCCGTACATCATTCCATTCTTCGCGCCACCGAACGAAAGTATATCCACACCAGCCGAAACAGTGATATCTCGCAACCGGCGCTTAAGACTGGCGGTGGCGTTGGCAATTCGCGCTCCGTCCATGTGCAATAGCAGGTTGTGCTGATGCGCAAAGCGCGACAGTGTTTTCAATTCATCAACAGAGTAGACCGTTCCCATTTCGGTTGATTGCGAGACAGAGATAACCCGGGGCTGTACATGATGCTCAAAACCGACGCCGTGCAGAAAGTGCCGGATGCGCTCAGGGGTAAGCTTGCCGTCTTCAGTCGACACTGACAGTAGCTTGCAACCCGTAAACTTCTCCGGAGCACCGCACTCATCTACATTTATGTGTGCCGTTTCGGCGCAGATTATTGCCTGATAGGTTTCGGTCGCCGCTTTCAAACCCAGGACGTTGGCCCCGGTGCCGCCAAACACAAAATAGACATCCGTGTCTTTGCCAAACTGCTCGCGAAATCTGGCGGTCGCGCGTTCGGTGTATGGATCATCGCCGTAAGCAATTACGTGTCCGCTGTTCGCCGCTACGATAGCTTCCAGAATTTTCGGGTGAACGCCGGCGTTATTGTCACTGGCGAAACTGCGTTTTGGTTTGAGCTGCATTGTCGTTTTTCCATTGGAATGAGGTCAGTACCGAAACGCGGTAGCGTCGGGTCTGCAACGGGTAAGTGACCTTAATGCTGAAACGCAACGATTTCATTTTCCGCAGAATACGTGCGCAGTAAGTACGACCCGACGCTACCGCGTTTCGGTACTGACCTCATTCCCCTCCGATCCTCATTCACTGCGATCCTGTTAGCCCACAGTCTCGGAAGTGGGTGGATGATTCAGATCGTCTCTACTCTGAATGAACCGCTGTGAACTCGGCTCTTTTGCAATCTCGTTCTAGACAAGGCTGATCTATCTAAGATCCTTGATGATCTCGCGACTTGCGTTTGCGCCTGGACCACCGGTGATACCGCCACCGGGATGGGTGCCGGCGCCACATAAATAAAGCCTTTCGATTGGTGTTCGATATTGAGCCCAGCCGATCAATGGCCGAAACATGAAAGACTGGTCCAGCGACTGTTCACCATGATGAATATGGCCGCCGCTCAGTCCAAAATCTCTTTCCAGATCGAGTGGAGTGATCACCTGGCGGTCAAGTATCAACTCACCAAGATTAGGCATGTATTCTGACAACGCATTCACAACCGTGTCGCCCAAATCCTTGCGGCGGCTATCCCAATCACCTTTTGCGAGTTCATAGGGCGCATATTGAACGTACACACTCATCACATGCGCGCCCGCCGGCGCCAGTGAATCATCCGTTATTGATGGAATCGTGATGTCCAGATACGGATGGGGCGAGAACTCGCCGTACTTCGCGGCATCAAAAGCACGCTCGAGATAGTCGATCTCCGGTCCGATGTGAATGCGTCCGCTGAGCTTTGTGACCGCATCGCCGTTAAGCATGGGAACCTTTGGCAGCCCCGACAAAGCTAGATTCACCTTTGCCGAAACACCCGCAGCTCGATAGTTTCGCATTTTATTCAGAAACCCCGGCGTCAGCTCAACCGGATCGAGGAGCTTCAGAAAAGTGCTCTTCGGATCCGCGTTGGAAACCACCGCTCGCGCTTCAATCTCTTCGCCAGTGGCGAGCGCGACTCCAACTGCGCGCCCTTCTTTCACGCGCACCTGCGTCACTTCCACTCCGGTGCGAAGCTCGGCGCCAGCCGCAGTTGCGGCGGCGGCCAGCGCGTCCGACAAAGCCCCCATTCCGCCTTTCACAAAAGCTGAAGGCGCAATCGGGTGACCGTCAAGTGCTGCCTGCAAAAGCAGACCAGCACTTGTGCCGGCAGACCAGGGTCCGGCGAATTCACCAAATATTCCGCGCACCGCAACGGCGGCTCGCAAGAGTTCATTTTCGAACCACTCCGCCACCAGATCGGCGACCGCCATCGGGCCCCAGCGCAGCAAACGGTATTCATCTTTCTTCCCCAGACCGCGAAACGCGAGGCCTACTTTGCCGAGACTCCACACCTCACCCAGCGCAGGTTTATCAAGGGCAGGCGGGGTCATCGACATCAGGGGCTGCAGCACTCGGCCAATACGAGCGAAACTCTGTTCAAATTCGGGATAACTCTTTGCGTCGGAAGGAGACAATCGCTGCACTTCCGCAACCGTGCGAGACTTGTCCTGGTAAAGACATAGGGACTGGCCGTTCGAGCCAAGCGCCAACAGACGCACATCCGATTTGAGGAGTTGCAGACCGTGACGTTTTAGATCGAGATCCGAGACGACTTGCGGCAGCAGTGGACCGGCGGAATGAGCAAGGATCGGACAGCGAAAACCCGGGTGAATTTCTTCTGTAACGGCTGTCCCGCCAACCACATTCCGCCGTTCGAGCACGAGCGGTTTCAAACCAGCCTTCGCCAGATAGGCAGCCGTGACCAGCCCGTTGTGGCCGGCGCCAATGATTATGATGTCGTGATTTCGTTTAGCCGGCATCGCAGTGGTCAACGAAAAAATGTGGTTCGTGTTATTTCGTGGATCGTCTTTTTGACTGCGGCTATGCCCGCGCTATTGAAACGGAGAACTTAGACCTTTCCGCGTTTCCAATCCTGCAAAAGCTTCAGCGCGGCGTTTCGTCCCGGCGCACCCATGACACCGCCTCCGGGATGCGTCGCCGAGCCACACATATACAGCCGGCGAATCGGCGTCTGATACTGAGCCCACCCCGGCGCAGGCCGCAGGAAAAACAGTTGCTCCAGCGTTAACTCACCCTGAAAGATATTTCCTTCGGATAGACCAAAGTCCCTTTCCAAATCGAGCGGGGTGAGGACTTGTCGATGGCGAATGAGATCTTTGATATTAGGCGCATGCTCCGCAATTGTGTCGATTACGGTATCGCCAAACTCTTCGCGCTTATCATCCCAGTTTCCTTCCTTCAAGTTGTAGGGAGCGTACTGAACAAAACACGACATCACGTGTTTGCCGGGAGGAGCCACGGAAGGGTCAGTTAAACTGGGAATCACGATGTCAATGTAAGGACGGCGCGAAAACCGTCCATACTTTGCCTCATCGTAGGCGCGTTCCATGTAGTCAACGCTCGGCGAAATCGAAACAGCGCCGCGCAAGTGTGGGCCTCGTCCAGGCAGGCAAGTGAAGTTCGGCAAACCATCAAGAGCAAGATTCACTTTCCCGGATGAGCCGCGGTACTTGTAGCGCTTCAGGTCGGCGGTAAAGTCCTCGGGCAAGTGCTCCTCGCCGATCATCTTCATGAAAGTCAGGCGCGGATCAACGCTTGACGAAACCACGCCTGCCTGAATTTCGTCTCCGTTTGCCAGCACAACACCTTTTGCCGTTCCGTTTTTGAGAAGGATTCTGGCGATCGGCGCTTCAGTGCGAATCTCAGCTCCCGCCTCGCGGGCCGCGTCGGCAATCGCATTCGAAATTGCGCCTGTGCCGCCGCGCGATAGACCCCAGGAACGAAAAGCGCCGTCAATCTCGCCCATATAATGATGCAACAGGACGTACGCAGTACCCGGTGAACGGACACCAAGAAATGTCCCGATGATTCCCGAGGCCGACATCGTGGCCTTGAGCACGTCAGTCTCGAACCACTGGTCCAGAAAATCGACTGCGCTCATCGTCAATAACTGTACCTGATTGTATTTGTCTTCATCGGTGAGCCGTTGAAAACGCCGGCCCAGAAACAGCAAGTCCTTCCAGCCTTTGGGACTGAGCGAGGTGGGATCAGGAGGGGTCATGCTCATGATCGGCTTCACGAAATGGGCCATATCGATCATGGCCTTGCCGTATTCGTCATAAGCCTCGGCATCGAGTCTTGAGTGACGAGCGATCTCGCGCCGAGTCTTTGCGTGATCATTTACTCGCCACAGATAATCGCCGCTGGGCATTGGCGTAAAAGTGCCGTCGAGGGGGAGTATTTCCAGACCGTGGCGTGGTAGATCAAGCTCGCGAATGATCTCCGGGCGCAGCAGCGACACTACATAGGAGCAAACAGAGAACTTGAAGCCTGGGAAGACTTCTTCCGTAACCGCGGCGCCACCGAGCACATGACGCCGTTCGAGCACGAGGACTTTCTTGCCCGCTCGCGCAAGATAAGCGGCATTCACCAGACCGTTATGGCCACCGCCGATAACGATGACGTCGTAACCGTTCTTCATGTGTGGTAGAACTCTATTATTGGCGCAAACCTTTCAGCTTGCGTTTGCAAACCATCAGTTTGCGTTACATGCAGCTTGCTGAAGACTCGTTAGCATACTTATAATCGCTCGCCCTGACAATTCGACGTAACCGTAAATCTTGTGCTTCTCAATACAGACCCATAGTTTGTTGTTCTTAATCAACATCTTGCAGAAACTACGATCCACGAAGTCACACGAACTGAGACGAAATTCTTTCGGTACGATTTCGTGTGATTTCGTGGATCGTTCTACGCTTGGTGGCGGCCCGGCCGCGCTATGAGACTAAGTCCACGATAGAACTCAGATGCCAGTTGGAACTGCGTTTCACGAAAGAACTGCTGCCCTCTGCGAAAGCCTGAATTATCGTGAGTGGTCGGGCTATTATGCCGTCAGCGCCTACGAGGCCCATCACGAACACGAATACAACGCTATTCGCAACGCGGCGGCGCTCATCGATATTTCGCCACTCTACAAATATCGACTGACAGGCAAAGACGCCACTCGCCTGGTTGATCGGATCATTACTCGCGACATGCGAAAGGTCTCGGTGGGCCAGGTGATCTATACGCCCTGGTGCGATGAGATGGGAAAAGTGATCGATGACGGCACGGTGTCGCGCCTGGCTGAAAACACCTATCGCTGGACTGCTGCCGATCCCAGCCTGCGCTGGTTTACACAGAACGCTACCGGCATGGATGTGCACATCGAAGACATCTCAGAAACGACAGCCGCGGTTGCTCTGCAGGGTCCGACTTCGGGCCGGTTGCTCAAATCTCTCGTCCGCGACGCGAATCTCGATACACTCAAATATTTTCGTGTTACGACCGGCACGATTGCGGGTGTCCCTGTGGAGATCTCGCGCACTGGTTACACTGGTGACCTCGGTTACGAAATCTGGGTTGCCGGCGACGATGCTTTGCAGGTTTGGGATTCCCTGATTGATGCCGGGCAAGCTTTCGACATTCATCCGGCGGGGATGCTGGCGCTTGATGTGGCCCGCATCGAAGCAGGATTGCTTCTGATTGACGTTGACTTTAACAGCAGTAAGAAGGCCCTCATCGAAGAGCAAAAATACTCCCCTTTGGAAATGGGGCTGGGACGTCTGGTCAATCTGGATAAGAACCGCTTTGTGGGACAAGCGGCCTTGACTGCCGAACAGAAGCGCGGCGCCGCGCGCGAGATAGTCGGACTGGAAATCGATTGGCCGGAAGTCGAAGGCTTTTACGAAGCAGTGGGTCTGCCTCCGTCTGTTTCTCCGATTGCTTCGAGAGTGGCAGTTCCGGTTTACAAAGATAACGCGCAAGTTGGCAAAGCTACGTCGAGCACATGGTCACCGACACTGAAAAAGATGATCGCCCTCGCGACCGTAAAAAAGGAGTTCACCAGACCCGGAACCAAATTGAAGTTTGAGATTACGGTCGAGGCGGTACGTCATCGCGCCGGCGCGAAGGTCGTGAAGACACCTTTTTTCAACCCAAAGCGAAAGACCGCAACGCCAGTGATATGAGTGGTATGAGCTTTGGCTCTAATTCACACCGCGGCTTTAGCCCGGTGATTCGAACCACCGAGTGGAATAAAGAACCGTTTTCAATGGTTTTGATTGGCGTCGCTCCAGTAGTCAGAGATCGAAAGAGGACGATCAGCTAAGTATTCTTCGCAAAAGGATGCACACCCATCAAAGAAAACCGTTAAAACGGTTGGCGCATTCATATAGCCTCCATGATCACCGGGCTAAAGCCACGGTGTGAATGAGAGGAATTCGTGGAACCAACAACTGACAATCAAATCACAGCGCAGCTTAACCTAACACTTGAAATTACAAAGCATCATCGACAGCTATGACCCGACGGCTCCGCTGGACGGGGCCTGGACCATCCCTGCTCCCTGGTATACCAACAAAGAACTCTATGAGCTGGAGCTGACCACGGTCTTTTCGCGATCCTGGCAATTGGCAGCCCGGCTCGATCAACTCACCGAATCCGGCAATTTCGTCACCACTGATATCGCCGGCGAACCGATTGTCATAGTCCGCGGGGCTGATAATCTCCTGCGCGGCTTTTTCAATGTCTGCCGTCATCATGCCGCCGCAGTTATGACTGAAGCAGAAGGAAAAGCAGCGCAGCTTCGCTGTCCCTATCACGGTTGGACTTATTCGCTTGAGGGCCAACTTAAAGGCACACCGGATTTCTCCGGCGTTTGTAGTTTTGATCGAGCAGCGAACGGTCTGGCGCCGGTTCAAACTGAAGCATGGGAGAATTGGGTTTTTGTCAGACTGGAGCGCGGCAACGATTCACTCAAGGATTTTCTCGGTGACGATCTAATCGGTCAATTCAATCCTCTGGATTTGGACGGCATGCACTGGATCGAGCGCCGCCACTACGCTTTTGACTGCAACTGGAAAGTGTTTGTGGATAACTACCTGGACGGTGGTTATCACGTACCGCATCTGCACAAAGGTCTGGATAGCGTTCTGGATTACAGCAAATACATGATAGAGAACGGCGAGCGCTATTGTTTGCAATGGAGCCCAATCGTCAGCGAGGGAGCCGAAGCCCAAACTGGCGCCGTTAGAAAAGGCGACCGCGCGCTGTACTATTGGGTTTATCCGAACTTCATGATCAACTTGTACGACGGCGCGATGGATACGAACCTTGTGATTCCTCGGGGTGTCGATCAAACTGAGGTCATTTTCGATTTCTATTTTCCAGACGTTTCGGACGCGGCGCGAGCGCGCAATCTTGCCAGTATCGAAGTTGGCCAGCGCATTCAGGACGAAGACGTCGCCATCTGCAAGTCAGTGCAAAGAGGACTGACATCTCGAGCTTACAGGGCGGGAAGATTGTCAGTGCGACGTGAAGCAGGTGAGCATCTGTTTCACCGTCTGCTCCACGCTGATCTGAAAGCAGCTTTGTGAAACAAGGACCGACTCAACTGTTACTGCATCACGCGCTCCCAGAAATTTGTCGCAGCACTTAGCCCTAATCGAAGGAAGATTACCTCTTCCCGTCTGTTTATGGAGAATACTGCACAGAGAGCCTCTTCTTCAGGCCGTAGTGGCCGCTTGTTGAGCGTGCTGGGGGTGGGATTTGGTCTCGCCGTCATCGTTGGGAACACGATTGGCGCGGGAATATTTCGCTCGCCTGGAATCATCGCCGCCCACCTTCCGAATACCTGGTTGTATCTTAGCGTCTGGATTGCCGGCGGGATCTATGCCTTGCTGGGAACAATCTCACTGTCGGAACTTGGGGCCATGATCCCGAAATCGGGAGGTCAATATGTTTTTGCGCGCTACGCCCTCGGTGAATATGCGGGGTTCATAGTCGGATGGAGCGATTGGATTTCAACCTGCGGCGCAACCGCCGCGGTGTCGCTCGTAGTTGGTGAATTCACGGGGGCATTAATACCGTCCCTAAGTGGAGAACTCCGGGTGGCAATCACCGCAGCCGCTATCGCCATTCTCTTTGTCGTGTTGCAATGGCGCGGAATCATGTGGGGAAGCACAGTGCAGAACTTCACCAGTTTGTTAAAAGCGCTTGGATTCCTCGCCCTGATTGCCGCGGCCTTTGCCCTGGGCGCTCAGGGATCGTTGGCAACACCACAACTCACAAGCAGTCCCGCGGGAATTGCGATATTTGCAGCGGTGGTACTATCGCTGCAGCAGGTTATTTACACGTACGACGGCTGGAGCGGCGTGATCTATTTTTCAGAGGAAGTCAAGAATCCCGGTCGAGACATTCCGAGATCGATGTTCGGTGGCGCGCTCTCAGTCATCGCAATCTATCTGTTAGTGAATCTTGCATTGCTTTACACATTGCCAATCTCCAAAATCGCCGGTCAAGACTTTGCGGCTGGTGCTGCGGCTGAGGTGTTGTTTGGCCGGTACGGCGACACAGTCTTTCGGATTTTGACGATTGTCTCGATGCTCAGTGCTATCAATGCCTGTCACTTGATGGCCACCAGGGTACTTTTTGCAATGAGCCGCGATGGACTGTTTGCCAGGCGGGCCGCAACAGTAAACAAAGGCGGTACCCCAACCTTTGCCTTGTTTCTAAGCGGCGCGATTACCGTGCTCTTCATCTTGTTCGGCAAAACCTTCGAGACGGTAATCACAGTCTGCGCGTTCTTTTTTGTTGCGAACTATGTTTTGTCATTCATCTCGGTCTTCGTGTTGCGCCGCCGTGAGCCGGACAAGCCGCGACCCTACCGCGCCTGGGGGCATCCATGGACCACTGGAATTGCTTTGGTGGGATCGACAGCGTTCTTGATTGGAGCAATTGTGAGCGACCGGATAAACAGTGTCTATGCGCTCTTATTGCTGGCAGTGAGTTATCCCGTCTTTCGTTTGACCAGGCGACTGGGATCCACAGATTACGCAGATTAGGAGAAGACAGTGGGCAGTAAGCAGTAGGCAGTAGGCAGAAAGCACCAAGCAGAAAGCACCAGGCAACCAGCGATGCTACTGCCCACTGCTACTGCCTTCCGCCTTCTGTTTACTGCCTTCTGCTTACTGCCCACTGCCTTCTGCCCACTGCCTTCTGCCTACTGCCGGCTGCTTACTGCCTTCTGCTTACTGCCTTCTGCCTACTGCTTACTGCCTTCTGCTTACTGCCTACTGCCTTCTGCCTACTGCCTACTGCCTACTGCCTACTGCCTTCTCCTAATCTGCGTAATCTGCGTAATCTGCGTAATCTGCGGATAACATCTGGCAGCCCACGGTGTCTACTTCAAGACGTTGAGAAGTTGTCCTCACTTTGTAACGCTGAAAACACCCCGCAATAGCGCTAGCAATGTCGTCAAAGTGATCTACCGCCAGGGCCAGCACGCTTGGTCCTGCACCACTCAAAGCCAACCCCAGCAAACCTTCCATCTGCGGTAATTCCAAAACTTCAGCCAGGCCGGGAACGAGCGTTTGCCTTCGCTCCTGGTGCAGGCGATCCCTCATTGCCTCCCAAAGCAAGTCATAACGACCAGCCGCCACAGCCCCAACAAACAAGGCGCTCCTTTGCAGATTGTGAACCGCATCAGCGCGGGTCACTCCCCATGGCAGCGTCTCGCGCGCAAGTTTGGTAGCAAGGCGAAAACTCGGAGAGACGATTACAACCTTCAATTCCGGTGGCCAGGGTCGTTTCAACGCGAGTACAGAGCCATCATGCTTCGGAGATGTGATTACAAAACCGCCGAAGAGTGTTGCCGCAACATTGTCCGGATGGCCCTCGAAACGAGTCGCATATTCAAGCACCTTTTCGTCTGGCAGCTTAATTCCGCCGATCAGTCCGCACAACTTCACTCCTCCGACTATGGCAGCCGCGCTGCTTCCTAATCCCCGTCCAAGTGGTATTTCATTTCGCACGGACAGCCTTAGCGAAGGCAAGGTGACACCTTCCGAGCGCGCTGCGAAGGCCATGGCCCGGTAGATTAGGTTTTCCTCGTTGCGTGGCAGTTCGGCGCTTTCACTCGTTCCACTGGTTCGAACATTACATTTGCGCGCCGTATCGCGTACCACTGTCGCTCGAACACTCAAATAGCGTTGCAGGGCAAGTCCAAAGCAATCAAACCCTGCGCCGAGATTAGAAGTCGACGCGGGCAAACGCACCGCGAATGTGAAATCATTCCGGCGGCTTTCAACCTTGCTCTGCATCAACTCACTTCCTCTCTCGAGGCAACAAGACCGGCAAAGAGATCCCGGATGCGATCAATTTCTGCCTTTACCTGAACGGGACGATTAGTGAATTTGCCTGTGATATTTCGTGGTCCTGTCTTGCTTTCGCTGGTCAGGTTTCCACTGTGATAGTCAATTACGTAGTCAGTATCTTTCAGCAAATGGCCTGTCAGAACGGCTACGACGTTCTCGTCTTTTCCAACCGCGCCCTCTATCAGGAGTTTCCGAATCCCGGCAACAGTAGTGGCAGATGCGGGCTCGCAGCCTATTCCGTCCCTGCCAACAATCGCTTTTGCATCCGCGATCTCCTCTTCAGTAACGGTTAGCACTCTCCCGCTCGTCCACCTCAGCGAGCGCCAGGCCTTTTTCCACGAGACAGGCGCCCCAATCTTGATCGCCGAGGCCAATGTTTTTGGGTCATTGACATTCTCAAGTTCAGAAGGTGTATGACCTTTCTCGAGATCGCCCTGATGCCGGGCAAACAGATGCGCAAAGGGTGCAGCCCCCTCAGCCTGGACAATCGTAATCTGTGGCATCCGATCGATGAGTCCGAGGTCCAACAACTCCCGAAAGCCTTTTCCAAACGCTGAACTGTTGCCGAGGTTTCCTCCAGGGACTACCAGATGATCCGGCGATTCCCAACCGAGTTGCTCGCAGAGTTCCGCGGCCACCGTCTTCTGGCCTTCTATCCTGAATGGGTTGATCGAATTCACCAAATAGATCGACTCATCTAAGGCGAGTTCACGGACCAATCGCATCGATATGTCGAAGTTGCCTTCTAACTCGAGCACCAGGGCACCATAGTCCAGAGCCTGCGCCAGCTTTGCGTGACTGACTTGCCCTTCGGGCACCATGATCGCGCAGGGTATGCTTGCGCGCGCGGCATACGCCGCAAGACTCGCAGCAGTGTTGCCGGTGCTGGCGCAAACAACCAGTTTTGCTCCCAGTAAACGAGACTGCGTCACGGCCGTGGTCATTCCGGTGTCTTTGAAAGAGCCGGTAGGATTTGCGCCCTGATGCTTTAGCCGCAGGTGGTTCAGCCCGCAGTAACTGGCCGATTTCGGCGCCTCATAGAGCGGGGTATTGCCTTCGTCTAACGAGACGATTGGAGCGTGCTCAAGAAACGGCAGCAACTCGCGAAAGCGCCAAACACCGCTGCGATCGCGGACATCAAACGAGCTCAGTCGCTCACGCCAGCGACGCTTTAATAGTCCGGCATCCTTAACGCCAACCAGTTCAATGTCGAGCAGGCCGCCGCAACGTGAACAAACATAAACCCGATCGTCGAGGCCAAAGGTGGCGGCACAGCCTGGTTCGATACAACGCTGCTTAGCCGGCTCAGTCTGCCCTTCCATTTTTATTGACATTTGGACCAGGTGCCTTATTCAAGGAATTCGATCGCTCAATAGCTTAAAGCATACAAATCCGATCCACGAAATCACACGAAAGCACACCAGCACATCGATACTGGTTCAGTTTGCCCTGGGAACGCGGGCGTCTCGCCCGCACCCCACGGGAGATCGATCAGATTGCGGGCGAGACGCCCGCGTTCCCAGGCAAACTGAACGAGTACCAGCACATCAGTAACGTGGCATTTTTTCTCCCTTCGTGGTTAAACTGCCTCATACGTATGCAATATCGCGAAATAAAACCTGGGCCGTCGGTTGGGCGATTCGTCAAGTGCTACTGGATCCTCGAAGACCATTGTCCAGCGCCGGTTGTGCAAACAATAGTTCCGGATGGCCGTTCGGAACTAATTATCAATCTTGGCTCAGCCTTTTCAGCACGAAATAGAAGGCCAATGGCATGCCCAACCGGAGCGAGACGGCAAATGGGTTTGCCTTTTCAGTCAGGAGACTCCCGCAAAATAACCATTCAACCGCGCCAGTGGGTCGTGCGCTAATTTGAAATCTCTATGCGTCCTCTGTGATCTGTGTGCGTCCGTGGCGAGTATTTGCGGAGTAATTCACCACTGAGACACTAAGAACACTGATGTTGTAGAGAAGAGCCGAAATTAGGACAACTACTCCAGTTTGACTCGTTTGCTGACAAACCTTATCCTCATTTCAGTCTCCATTTTGGTGATCGCTTCCTTTGATTCGAGCGAATCAACTAGAAACTCGCAATTTCCCATAACGAAACATCGCTTGTTGATCAAGAGCATAGCGATCAGGGTTTTTGAGGATGAGCGGTCGTATGACCCCGGAGCGCTGGAAGAGAGTCGAACAAGTATTTGAGTCAGCTCTCGAACACCCCCCCGCCGAGCGTGCAGCTTTCCTTGATACTGCCTGCGAAGGGGACGCCCCGCTGCGTCAACAGGTCGAGAGTCTCCTGCTGGCGCTCGATCAGGCCGGCACTTCCGCCGTCTTTCCGCCACTGAACACGCCGGCAACAAACACGCTGGCTTCTCCGGCTTCGGTGATCGGCAAGCGCTTAGGTGCTTATCGAATCGTCCAGGAAATTGGTCGCGGTGGTATGGGCTCGGTTTACCTCGCCGTGCGAGCGGATGCTGAGTATCAGAAGCGTGTGGCAATCAAGCTGATCAGGCGAGGCACTGACAACGAATTCATCATTCGCCGCTTTCGTAATGAGCGCCAGATCCTGGCCAGTCTCGATCATCCGAACATCGCCAGCCTGCTCGACGGCGGAACCACGGAAGAAGGGCTCCCTTACTTCGTGATGGAGTACGTAGAGGGTCACCCGCTTTTCTCATATTGTGATTCTCACAAACTCACGATCGCGGAACGTCTGCGGCTTTTTCGGAAGGTTTGCTCAGCCGTTCAGTATGCACATCAGCATCGCGTCGTTCATCGCGACCTGAAACCCAGCAATGTGCTTGTGACCACCGAAGGCGTTCCTAAACTGCTTGATTTTGGAATTGCCAAACTGCTTGATCCGGATCTCGCTTCGCAAACCCTGGATCCAACCACGGCCGCAGTACGCCTGATGACTCCAGAGTATGCGAGTCCCGAGCAGGTGCTCGGAGAAACTGTCACGCCGGGAAGCGACGTCTATAGCCTCGGGATTTTGCTTTACGAGTTGCTTACCGATCACCGCCCTTACAAGCTCAGAGATCATTCTCCATATGAACTGGCCCGCGTGATCTGCGAAGAAGATCCCGATCTGCCCAGCGTCGTAGTGAATCTCATCGAAGTAATTACTCTCTCTGGACACGAACCATTCGAGGTTACACCAACCAGCGTTGGCGAGACCCGCAGCACGACTCCAGAGCAACTCAGGCGCGACCTGGCCGGCAGTCTTGACAGCATTGTTTTGAAAGCAATGAGAAAACTGCCGCTCCAGCGTTACGCGTCAGTCGAAGAATTGTCTGCGGATCTCGGGCGCTACCTGGATGGCCATCCGGTTTCTGCTCCATCTTTCTTTAGTCCTTCGGGAATTCCCGCGGTTGATACGGGCGATCCGGCTTCTCGGGCCCTGGCGGTGCTGCCGTTCCAGGTGCTGCGGGTCGAAGAGAAGAGCGATGAGTTTCTCGGTATGGGTATGGCTGATGCCATTATCACCAAACTAAGCAATATTCATCGCATCATGGTCAGACCAACGAGTTCCGTAATCAAATACTTTGACGGCACTCACAATATTATGGCCGCCGGTCATGAACTTAATGTGTCCTACGTTTTGGACGGGCGCATACAACGAGCGGGCGACCGGATTCGGCTGACTGTGCAACTGGTACGAATGCGCGATGGCGTGCCCATCTGGGCCACCAAGTTCGATGAAAACTACACCGATCTGTTTACGGTCGAAGACTCGATATCCGAGCAAGTGGCTACCGCCTTGATACCGCACTTAACCGGGGAAGAGCGGGAATTGCTTTTGCGCCACGAAACCGAGAACACGGACGCTTATCAAACCTATTTGAAAGGGCGTTATTTCTGGAACAGATTCAACGATGAGGACCTCCAGAAAGCACTGGAGCACTTTCGGGAAGCGATCCATCTGGATCCCAATTATGCCTTGCCTTATGTCGGTATCGCCGATTACTTCAACTGGGCGGCAATCTATAGTATTGGAGCGCCGCATGATTACTTTCCTCAGGCTAAACAAGCGGCCATCAAAGCCCTGGAGTTAGACGACTCGCTTGCAGAAGCGCATGCCGCTCTCGCGTTCACGACGCTAATCTACGACTGGGACTGGCAAGGGGCTGAGGCACGATTCAAGCGGGCTCTGGAATTGAATTCAAACTACGCTCCGGCCCATCAATGGTATTCAAATCTCCTGGCCGCCCAGGGTCGCTTTGACGAAGCGATCGCCGAAATAAAACGAGCTCAGCAAATCAATCCGTTATCACTAATGGATGCCACTATTGGCGGCTGGACCTACTATCATGCCCGCCAATATGAGAGTGCCCTTGCCGAGGTAAAACGTGCTCACGAAATGGATCGCACGTTTGGGAACGGTTACACAGTCCTGAGCCTGGTGTATGAGGAAATGGGTCAGCACGAAACGGCTATCGAGATGGCTCATCGAGCACAGGAATTTATGGAGGGCTCGGCAGTGCCTTTGTGGCCACTCGGTTACGCGCTCGCTCGTTCGGGCCGGCAGGACGAAGCCCGGGCAATTGCTGAAAAGCTGAACAGTCTTTCATCTCAGGTCTACATTTCCTCTTATTACCGGGCGCTGGTGTACACGGGACTCGGCGATCGCGAACAAGCTTTTAAATTTCTCGAAGACGCTTATGAAAAACGCGACGAGTGGCTGATTTGGCTCGGAACCGAGCCGAAGCTCGATGATTTGCGATCAGATCCTCGGTTCCACAGTTTACTTAAACGTGTTGGCCTTACTGGGAATGAATCAGAGCGTGCTCTCTCATTCTCGGGAGACTTCACCACGGAGATTCGCACAATCGTCCAACAGGCGGATCGAAGGAAAGCGATCAGTACAGGAGAGCTTACACCGGCGGTGCCCACAGTGGCTGAGGCACTCGACAAGCTCTATCGAGATCACAGGCAAGAACGCATCTGGATCCTCGGCATGGTGTTTGGCCTGCTTTTAGTCGCAGTTGGATTCCTGATCTACCGCTCGACACGAGAACCGGTTGCTCATTTCACTACAACCAGCGTCAACAAACTGACTGCCACCGGCAACGTTGCCAATGTCGCGATCTCTCCTGACGGAAAATACGCCGCCTACGTGGTGGGTGAAAGCGGTAGGCAGGGCCTCTGGGTCCGCCAAATCGCTATCGCCAACAGCATCAGGTTGGTGCCGCCGGCTGACGCCAGGTACCGAGGGGTCATATTTTCCAGGGATGGCAACTACATCTATTACGTTCTCGACGAAGGAAATAGCGGGGACGCAAACCTTCATCGTGTTCCCGCGCTAGGAGGTTCTGTAAGTGAGATAAAGAAGGACGTCGATAGCCCCATCGGTTTTTCCCCGGACGGAAAACAGTTTGCGTTTATTCGCAGTAACGCCCAGCAAGGACAGGATGCTCTTGTTCTGGCAAGCGCTGAGTCCGGGACAGAACAACAACTGGCGGTGCGAAGGTTTCCGGAACATTTCTCAGCGCTGGTTGGTCCAACCTGGTCACCCGACGGCAGGACGGTTGCGACTGTAACCCAGACCTCAGACGCGGACGGCTTCTTCCTGAAGGTCGGCGGCATCGATCCTACAACTCACACGGAAGCATCTATAAGATCCCGACGCTGGCTTGAAATTGCGGACATGGGCTGGTTGAGTGATGGAAGTGGTTTCGTGATCAGCGCCCAGGATAGCACTTCTGCGTTTTACCAACTGTGGTTGGTCGCTTATCCGGGCGGCCAGGCACGCAGAATTACCAACGATCTGAATGATTACCTCGCGGTAAGTATCTCTTCAACCTCGGTCCTCCTGTCGGTTCAGCGACAAACGTTAACTAACATCTGGCTGGCGGCTAAGGCTGATATGGCACAGCCAGTCCAATTGACTTCCGGCGCAGGGATGTTTTTCGATTTGCGTTGGACTGAGAACGGCACGATTCTGTATGCCTCGGACGCCAGCGGCAACGCGGACATCTGGGAGATGTCGGGCGATGGAACGAATCAGCGACAGCTGACTGCGGGCGCTGGTCGCAACTATGCTCCCGTACCTTCCCCGGACGGGCGGTATGTAGTTTTTCACTCCAACCGCACTGGCCGCTGGCAACTATGGCGAATGGATCGCGACGGGAGCAATCCGGTTCAGCTCACGAATGGCCAGGAAGAAAGTAACTGGCCAGAGTTTTCTCAAGATGGCCGTTGGATCTTCTTCGAGCATGTAGATTCGGGCGTGCCCACGCTTTGGAAAATCTCCATCGACGGCGGAACTCCGGTCCGTCTGACCCAGTCGCTCTCGTTGCGCCCGGCGACCTCACCTGACGGAAAGTCGATCGCCTGCTGGCAACGAGCTCAAAATCCGAACGCGCCCTGGCAGATTGCCATCCTTTCAGCCGAGGACGGGTCCGTAAGGAAGCTTCTCGATGTGCCTCAAAGTCCCGCAAATGGACAAAGCGCTTTGCAAATCACTCCTGACGGGACCGCCGTCCTCTTCATCGACCAGGGCAAAAACGTTTCAAGTTTGGTATCGCAGCCGTTGGATGGAAGTGCCGGCCGGCAGTTAACGAGCTTCAGCAGGGAACAATTCTATTCCTTTGACCAATCAGCGGACGGCCGTATTGTCCTTTCGCGCGGCCTGCGCACTACGGACGCGGTCATGATCACTGAAAGTCGGTGATCGTTCTTCATCCAAGCTTGAAAGCAATCATTTTTCATTGGTCATTTTCCATTTCTCATAATGGAAAATGTCTTATGTTTCGAACGTTGAATGCCACTCAACCCTCCACAGATTGAAGTCTCAGTATTGACTTTGGGCTCCGGCTTAACTTAAAAGACCTTGTTGCAATTTTGGAGACTTGAGGAGACAACCCCTTATGAAACGCACCAAGCTCAGCCTGCTGTTCGCTCTGACTTTATTGATAGTCGTGCCTGCCGCGTATGGCCAGGAGTCAGAGATGATGCGCAATCGAACCCGCGAACAGATGCGGACCCTTCTGGATAAAGTTGGGCAGAGAACCGATGTCAATGTCTCGTTTCGCCTGAGCGACAAACAGCCATACAACTTTGTCGGCGTCATGAGGGAAGGGCTGGCGAATTGTGACAGCCTGGAGATCGTCATCAGCGTGACCTCGAAAGAAACCATAGGCTTTCGCATCTATCCCCACTACCGAGGTGGATACGTAAATGTGGACAAAGCTCGGAACGGGCCTGGGCTGATGCGTAAATTGCTGCAATTGAGCGATGAAGCTTTTCTTTTCTGGGGGATGGATTCCTCGTCTGATGTCTTTGCAGGTTACACCTTCACCCTTGAATCCGGATTTCCGGAAGAGGCTGTGACGATCGTGCTGCGCAGTATCAGAAATACGGACAAGTTCATCGGCGATATGCGGCCGAATATCGACGGCACCAGCCCGCAGTAGTCCGCAATTCCATGCTATGAATGCTTCGTTTGAGGAAACTGTCCGGATGCATGGTGTAATCTTCAGGATGTTGCCACAGTAAGAAAGATGCCACCGGCTTGTCCGGTGGCATCTTTACTTAAGTACCGGTGTCACAACTGCTTCAAAATTATCTGCGCTAAGGCTTTTGACTTTCTGAGCCTTGTTTGTTCGTTGTCAGAGCCTCCGATGCTCAAACGAATAAACTTTTTCCCTTCAGAACGTAGAGTGCCCCTCCAACCCGGCTCCCGGTCCAAAAGGCTTCCTCGCCAACTCCGCTGATTGACTCCGCAATCGCTTCTTTCTCTTCTGCGTCTTCACCTGCACGGCGCCGCTCTGAATCCTTGTCACGGTGAAAGGTCTCATTCCAAAACTCTCTCGGATCACGAGCGTAGCGGCCTCCGTCCTTCACCGTCAAAGTCAGCGCTATCGACTTGCTGAAAGTCGCCAGGCTGTAGAAACATTGAGAGATGTGCAGGCCACCTTCAGCTCTGTCACTAGCTTTTGTATCCTTAAGAGCCTCGCCCTGAATTGATTGAATGTCCTTGCTTCGCAGCAAATCGCATGCGTCATTTTTTGTCTTACGCAGGCTGACGTTTTGCAGGATGGCTCGCCCCGAAGCACCGCTCTCAGGACCCGGCAGGTTCACTTCTGAAGCCTTTGCCGACTCAGTCCTGATCCGCGCTTGAGAGGTGTCCGACCTTGAACAACCGCTAATGAACAAACCTATAGCGAGCGCGAAGTAAGACAGGCGAAGGGCCGACGGGTGTCTTGAGGGTTTAAGCATAGATTGTCTCCTGTTGTTGATTGACGGTTCCGATCAGCGCCTCACCAAGGGCGTAGCAACGGTCCAGATCTGCACCGGACCCAGACTCAGATTGACCGTCTTGATTACATAGACTCCGCCTTGCGTGATCGGCGCCTCCAGGATGGCCACTCCCGCTGACGAGTTCACCGTCTGCACCACCTGTCCCGTCGGACTCAGCAACAGCAATTGCACCGGCACATTGCTGCTCGTCTCAGCCGCGATCGAGATCGCCTGCGTCCCGGCCGGCAATGTCACGCTCCGGAGCACCGACTGGCCTGCTGTCTGCGTCGAACTCGCTTCCGTCGTCGTCCCCGGGCCCGCCGCCGGTGACCCGGTCGCCGTCGCGCTTCCCAGGCAGAACCCGTCGATGTAGATCACATTTCCCGCCGGTCGCAACTCCAACCGGTGCTGCCCGCCCGCCGTCGCCACATAGTTGAAGCTCCGATACGAGCCAAACACCGGCTGGCGAGTCGAACCCCCCGTCCCGTAGTAATTGATGGTTCCCTGCGACACTCCATCCACCAACACCTCTGCGCTGCCGCCCTTCGGACTCGTCGCGTAGAAGTAGGTGATCGAGCCTGTCTGCGTGGCCGGGGTATCAAAGGTCAGCACCACGTTGTGTTGATTGTTACCACCTTCGTTCAAGCGATAATGCCCGGCGCTGGCGTTGCTGCTGCTCAACGCGTGCCAGCCGTTCGAATAAGAAATGTGCGCATCGTCGTCCTCGATCCTCGTGACGTTACACGCCAAAGGATTTGGTGTCGGCGTCGGTGTCGGCGATGGATTTGAGACCGTGATGGTCGCCTGAGCAAGATTGGTGCTCGACTTGCCGCGCGAGTCTGTCACGCTTAACCGGGCCAGATAGGTGCCGGCATTCTGATAGGTGTGCGATATGGTCGCCCCAGCTTGCGTTACGACAGGGCTTCCATCCCCGAAGTCAAACCTGTAGGACGCAATCGTATCGCCCTGATCGGGATCGCTGGAATTAGCGCCGCTGAAGTTCACAGCAAGTGGAGCATTGCCGGATGAAGGCGTTCCTGTGAGCACCGCTAACGGCGCCGTATTCGGCCGGCAAGCTTCATTGCCGACAATAGTATATTGGCCGGACGGCGTCAGGCTGTCCGGGCAGTTGTCAGGAGTAATGGCGACTGCCGTTACTCTCATCAGGAACGAGTTTAGTTGTTGTCCTATAGCAGGATTGCCAACACCACTTCGCGGTACAACGATTGTGATTGTGCCATCAGCACTGAAGCCGCTAAGTGGATCAGCGGGAAGTAAGGTGCCGCCATCCTCGCCATATTCAAACAGCGCATCGTTCTGAGTTGCCGTGCCCCCAACCAATGTGCTCATTTGGACCACATAAGTTGTTCCGTTCGGAGCATTGAACTGAACGGGCCAGGTTGTGCCTGGCGGCAGAACACTCAAATCTTTCATCTTGATCGTGAACACTAGTTTGTCTGTTCCGACGTTGTACGGTTCAGCGATTGAGACGCTCTGAATATCGTATGGAGGTTGAGCCGATGGGACCCCCAAGCCGAATCCGTCACCGGTTGGATCCGACAGCACCTGGACACCCGGAATTTCGCACGGATCCGGCGCCGGCAACGTCTGCTGTTCACCGCAGCTTGGCCCTTCGCCAAGCGCATTGACTGCCGTGAGTTTGTAGTAGTAGGACGCAGTGGCATCGGTTGCAGTCGGATCGTCATACGTTAGCTTATCCGGCACCGTCGCGAGCGCGGCTCCGTAAGTCGTATTCTGCGTGCGCCTGTAGACCTTGTATCCGGTGATCGGCGACCCGCCGTTGTCTGGTGTGGACCAATCGATGTGCACAACGCCCGCTCCGTTTCGGGTCGCTCCGTTCACAAGTGGAGCAGCCGGCACCCCGGGCTCGAGTGGATCGAAGGCTGCAAACAGCCTCCGGCCACCCGACTGACGCGCGATGCTCGCCTTATTGGCACGCGAGTCAAAGTAAGGGGGAGTCTTTGCTACCGTTCCGGAATTACACGCCGGCGCGATACACCCGTCGGCGTAACCCAGCAGAGCGCGGCCTTCGCGATCCACAGTGAAATCGTTGAAGTCGAGAAGATTTCGCGACGATGGATTGAATGGATCGAGGGCGCCACAGGTGGTGCCGTTGATACAGATTGAACCCACCTGAACAGGATCGTCTGGAGTCGCGTCCACGGTGATCCAGGTAGTGCCGGCGTCGTAGGTTGTCGCTATATAAAGATGCCACACGCCCTTGAAATTATTATCGTCCTGATAATCGCCGGGCGTAGTTGTTCCCAGAAAACCAAATGCCGCGCGGTTGTCATCACCAGCAACCACGACCGGAAATACGGCGCTTTTAACGCCTATTGCCGCGCCGATGTCAGTTTCTCTTATCCACGTCTGACCGCGATTACGCGAAACTGCGATGTGTGGATGATTATCGCCGCTGATCCATCCCAAATAAATTGTGTTTGTTGCCTGTCCCACTGGCTTTCCAACGTTGTTGAGACCAACCCCTACGGACGGATCAAGACCTCCGGTGCTGAGCGGCACTGTGTATGCAGTCCAGGTGATTCCATTGTTGGTTGAAACGGCCACTCCATTAGTGCCACCGCCTGTACTGCATGACGAGTTTGGTATGTAAACCGTGCCGTCAGGGCCCACTTTGATATGGCCGTGAATGCCGCCGACGCATTGCTGCGGGTTGAATAGAAGGACACTGGGACCGAAGGTTAATCCACCATCGTCGCTGCGCGAGACTTCAGCTTCTCCGGCGATATTCTGCGAGGCATAGTAGGTTGCATTTGCGTAAAGCGGGTGTGGTGGCGGTGCAGGCGATGCGTTTGGATTGTACGGACCACCGCCGAGCGTCTCGTGATCTGGCCCGGCCGGCGCGCCGCCGCCCTGCGCCGGGGTGTAACTGTTTCCGTCGTCATCAGAAAAGGCCATCAAACTGTTTCCTTCACCGCCGATAAGATCCAATGAAAAAACTCGACCCGTCAGTCGATCGACGAAACCAATTGGATCTGAAAGGGCTGCTTGCTGAACGAAAGGAGTCGAGACGTCGTCCCACTGATCGCGTGCCGGCGACGAACAGTCGTCGAAACTGGTGCGCAACGTGTTTGGGCCAGACTGGAAAAATGAAAGACCCCCGGTGTTCACCTTGTCATGCTTAAAGCTGGGAACGTTTGGGTTCCAATCAATTCCGATTGAAGGCTCGCCGGCATTGTCGCCCATGCCTTGCGGTGCGGCATAGTTTTGATAGCGCGGTGCCAGGCCCGATCCGGTCTGCGCAGTTGCCGGCGGATCGACCAGGGCGATGGTGCCGGTAAAGCTGTCGCCGAGCGGTGTTGTCGGAATAACCTGAATTGTGTAGATGGTGCCGTCGGCAGGGATATTTAGGAAAACTGACTCGGGATCGCTCGAGCCGTGTGAACTGGCAACGGTCGTGCCACCTTGTATTACATAGAGATCAAAATCCGCGGCTGAGGTCGGCCACTGAATTTGAATCAACAGTTTCTTTGTTGCTGCCGCACTCGAAGCATTAACCGTAAGCGTGTACTGATCGCACAAAGGAGTCCCCGGTAAACATAAAGGCGTCAGAACGCCGCCCTGTCCTGACTCGTTGGCCACCACGAAAGGACCGGCTATGTAGCTGAGTGACCCGCTGGTCGCTGTGATCGTGCCGCTGGATGGGCTCGCAGCAGAACTGTTGATAGTCCACACGAGCACAGTCGAGGCTATGAGCGCTGCTGCGAGTGCCAGCACATTCGTTCGCGTCAGAGACGAAACCGTTAACGAGTTCCGAGTGAGCAACGATGTGACCAACGATTTAGAGTTACGTTCTTCAGGCATTTGTTTCTCCTATGGCAGCACGCGTTTTTTGGCTCTTACCCACCGCCGAGCACGGGTGGGGGCAGACATCAAAATTTGTTGTTAACGTCCGACTAATGGCGTAGCAACGGTCCAGATCTGCACCGGACCCAGTCCTTCGCAGCCAGTGCCTCCAGTCCCAGGTGCGTCACCTCCCCAACTGAGCGCCGGACCGTTCGGGCCGATTGTCCCGCCCCCGGGGTTTGCCGCCTGCGCTCGCGAAAACAGAAACAAAGCACTGAGCGCTCCGACAAAAAAAACAATCCCGAGTGCATACCGGCGTTGCTTTCCGAAGTACGCGGGAGAATCTGTCCCTTTCATATCTGGAAAATCCTTTCGATCTGGGCTGGAATGCGATGTTTGGAGGGTAACGGAGCGTGGTTGAGGAAAACTTGAAGAAAACTTGAGAACTTCCCTAGGCGAGCCCGAATCCAGGAGAAAACTAAAAATTCTGGCCGCAGATTCACGCAGATAAACGCAGATCAAAAAAGAGACAAGGCCAGCGGGAGCCTCGATGAGTGAATGTCTTATTACTTTACTTATTCTGATCCGCGTTTATCCGCGTTAATCTGCGGCCAATTTCTCTGTGGCTTCCGCCTTGCTTCTTCGACAGAACAAACGTAGATTTCGTCGAAACAATACACAAGCTATTGTGAACCGGAGTTACGAGTTTGATTCTGAGACGTAGAAAGAAGGAGAAACCATGCTGGCGATAATCGGCTGGATCATCTTTGGTCTTATTGTGGGGTTGATTGCCAAGGCCATTATGCCTGGCAAGGATCCCGGCGGCACGATCGTAACAATCCTGCTCGGCATTGTGGGCTCGGTAATTGGCGGCTTCATCGGCCGCGCCCTTTTCAGTTATGGCCGGGTCACCGATTCCGGCGAAATTAACCAACCCGGCTTTTTCGTAAGCCTGGTGCTCGGTGTGGTCGGCGCAATTGTTTTGCTGGCAGTTTACCGGCTACTGACGCGCCGCAGCTTGGGTACATAGTCCGCAACAACTCTGCCGCATTTCGGTCAGAGAAGAGAAAGGACATCCGCCCGCAATGGATGCCCTTAACTTACTGATCTGCTTTCTTTTGGAGTAACGCAACCTGTTAGGTTGCGTGGTGCTACCACAGACGCAAGCTAACAGCTTGCGTTACCAGGGCAGGCATAACACAACCTGTCGGGTTGTGTCGTGTGGCCAGACGCCATCCAAAAGGTTCGACACATTCACGCCAGTTCAACGTGCGGCTCTATTCCGGCGTCGAACCAATCCTGCTGCGCCGATTAATCCGCCAATCAGGAGCGATAGCGTCGCTGGTTCAGGAGTCGGCACCAACTGTCCGCGAATCTCTCCCCCGGGAAACAGGTTAGAGTGGACATTCAAGTACGCTTGACCACTCAGTATGCCGGCGAAGAGATCGGCTTGCGCCTGAGTAACGGTACCGCCATGGGACGTAATGAACGCTGGGTTGTACGAAGCGGCGAGAGTCATGTCGAAAGTCATCATGTACGTTCCGGCCTGTACGCCTAACGGGAATCCCGGAAAAGTGGGTACAGCCGTGGCCACCTGCGCATTGGCGCCGACAGGTCCACAACAGTGAATGTGCGACGCGGTCGTGTTTCCGAGCAAGCCGGCGAACACGACATCGACTGACATGAAATTGCCGTTAATGGTTACGAAGGCGAGTCCAGTGCCCGGCGAAACGTTTGCCGGTACTTCGTTGGAGCCGGCAAGCGTTGTGGCAAACGTCAAGGGATCCGCTTGCGCGATGGCACTGCATGCGCAAATGGCGAAGACAACTGCAAGAACGCGAAATGTCTGTTTCATTGCTGACCTCATCTTTGTTCAGTGAGCCATGCCGCACGCCATAGCCGCGCCTCTTTTGAAAGAGAGAGCCACGTTGAAACCTCGCAACTTGCGAAGTCCAGTTCGCGGCAAAATGGATTTTGGAGACCCTGAGACTAAGAGAAATCAGCTCATCGGTCAAGGATTTTTTGGTAGCGGAAGTTTGGAATTCCCCTCACGGAAGTGTGTGGACAACTCAACTGCAACGGAAAGGAAGGGGGGATCAAAACCCTGACCTCATAAATGCCAGTTCTAAGAAGCGTGTCCGCTGGGTTATTAGAGGTATGCTCACGTCCACAAACACTATCGCTTAGTGCCGACTAACGCGGAGGTTCAGTCCAACTTGCCCGTAGACTGTCAGCCTGTCACGAGAGTAAACAGTTGACTTATGCTTTGAGTTTGTCGTAAAAGGCGAGTCACCCCATAGCCATTTTCGTCGAGCATCAATACCCTGTCACAGCTAAAGGAGATCCTTCATGAGACCCTTCAGATTGATTACTATAAACCTCGGATTGCTCGCTCTGGCTCTGGCTCATCCCGTTTCAGCTCAGGATGGCCCGCCGAAAGCTGCCGTGCACGAGGTTACCGACACCTACTTCGGAACGAAGATTGTCGATCCTTATCGCTGGATGGAAGACGCGAAGAGTCCTGAGACCGCGGCGTGGATGAAAGCTCAGGCCGACTATACCAGAGCTTACCTCGACCGTTTGCCGATACGCGCGCTATTGCTGAAACGCTTCGAGGATTTGAGTGAAACGGGCGTGCGCGTGTCGGGAGTTCAGCGCGCCGGCAACTTCTATTTTTATTATCGATTAGCGCCCGGCGAAAACGATCGCCGTCTTTATGTGCGCGAAGGTTTCACAGGCGCAGAGCGCCTGCTGGTTGATCCCGACAAACTTTCTTCTCCCGGCAAGCGTTACTCGATCGACTCATATAATCCTTCGTTTGATGGAAAGTACGTAAGCTACACTGTCTCGGTGGGCGGTTCCGAAATGGGCGAGATGCGCGTCGTCGAGACCGGTACGGGTCGGGATATGGGCGAGCGCATTGATCGAGCACGGTTCGGCGCGGGCGCTTGGCTGCCTGACAATCACTCGTTTCTTTACAACCGTCTGCAGAGACTAGCGGAAGGCGCACCACCGACTGACCTCTATCAAAAGAGCCGTGTCTACCTGCACGTGCTGGGAAAGAATCCGGACGACGACAAAGTGATTTTCGGTTACGAAGTAAATGCGAATATCAAGATGGAGCCGACGCCGCTGCCATTTGCCTATGTCCCCATCGGATCAAAATACGTTTTCGCGGTTGTCAATTCGGGTGTCTCGCCTAACTCCGAATACTATGTGACGACTGTCGATAAGATCAGTCAAACGCCAATCCCCTGGCGCAAGATTGCTTCGCTTGACGACGACATTGCCGGGATCGATATCCATGGCGACGATTTGTACCTTACCACTTATAGAAACACGCCGCGCTTTAAAGTAATTCACATCAATCTGGCTGAGCCTGATTTAGCAAAAGCAGAAACGGTCTTTCCTGCCGGCGAAGCTGTAGTGACAAATATTGGAACAGCAAAGGACGCCGTTTACGTGCAAACGCTCGACGGCGGAGTCGGGAAACTTTGGCGGGTAGATTACAAAGGCGGTGCGCCGCAACGGATCAAATTGCCATACGATGGCACAGCTTTTGTCGGCTGGACCGATCAGGGAACGGATGGTCTGCTATTCGGCCTTACATCATGGACCAAGTCGACGGCTTACTTTGCATTCGATCCAAAAACTCAAGCCGCGACGAATATAGGGCTCGGGCCGCCAATTCCAATTGACATGTCCAACATTGAATCCGCTTCAGTCAAAGCAAAGAGTTACGACGGCACGATGGTGCCTTTGGTCATTCTGTATAAGCGAGGTTTGAAGCGCGACGGCACTAATCCGACTTTGCTGAATGGTTATGGAGCTTATGGCATAAACAACACTGAGCCCTTTTTCGCATCGAATTTCCTGCCCTGGCTTGAGCGCGGTGGTGTGATAGCGCTGGCGGGTGTGCGCGGCGGCGGCGAATACGGCGAAGAGTGGCATCTGGCCGGCAAAGAAAAAACCAAACCCAATACCTGGAAAGATTTTATTGCCTGCGCTGAGTATCTCATCAGAGAGAAATACACGAGTTCAGAGCATCTTGCCGGACAAGGTGGAAGCGCCGGAGGCATTTTGATCGGGAACTCAATCGTCGAGCGACCGGAGTTGTTTGGCGCCGCGATAGACCAGGTCGGTGATAACAACGCGTTGCGATTTGAGGTTACGTCCAATGGCATTCCGAATATTCCGGAATTCGGTTCCGTCAAGACTGAAGAGGGATTCAAGGCTCTTTTGGAAATGGATGCTTACCAGAAAGTCAAAGATGGCGTGAAATACCCGGCCGTCTTACTGACGACCGGGATTAACGATCCACGCGTCGAGCCGTGGATGTCTGCAAAAATGGCTGCGCGCCTTCAGGTAGCGACGACCAGCAGCAAGCCTGTGCTGCTGCGTATTGACTACGACGCCGGACACGGCTTCGGATCGACCAAGCGCCAACGGAACGAACAGAACGCAGATATTTATGCTTTCCTGTTTCAGCAACTCGGATCAAAATGATCTATGGGATAATTGGTGGAGCCGAGGGGGGATCGAACCCCTGACCTCATGACTGCCAGTTCTTACGAAGTGATTTCTTCAAAACAGGATAACTAAAAGGGTTGCAGGCAGCAGGGGCTTTCAAGGGTTTCCCGTTTTCTTACAGCGGTAACGCTCTCGTATCGGTCGTTTGTTGACGCATCCGGCCACAATTTGGCTACAAACCCACCTGTCCATCTGTTACCACCTATTCAGACCCGCCTGTTTATAAGAGAAAAAACTTGTTTAAGTAGAGCTCTAGCTGTTATAAGAGAGCAATAAGTAGGTTCCCCGACCGGATCTGGGCGCTTCGATCTGCTCCCAGGCTGCCCAAGCCATGTGGCAAAGGCTCCCGACCACCCCTCCTTTACCAAAAACAGCTCTATTGAATGGGAAGATTAAGTAAGAGCAGAAATGGCGAAAGAGTCATTTCGAAAGGGCTTTGACCAGTGGCTCTCAAAAATCTCGCGTTCGATTCATCAGCGTTACCGAAGGAGCAGTCGTCTGCGAATGTCATTGTCGAGATGCCTGGAAATATTGACGAGGCCCCCTCTCGAACCTGTCGCGACGACTCACTAGGGATTAAGACACTCGACGAAGCCACTCAGATGGTCAGAGATCTCCTTGCGGGACGCTCCCAGGAAATCGAAATCGTTTCCTCGACAGATAAGAGCATTCGAAAAGCCATAGCCGGGGAATTGCTGGCGTCCCTTTCTCGCCCCAACATTGAGGAAAGGGAGCACGCTCGCCAACTTTTTATGGACCACGGTTATCTTGACGACGCAGTGCAGGAACTCGGTAGCTCAGGGCTGCCTAACGAAAGAGCAATGGCCGCGCGCGCGCTTGGTCTAATAGCTAGCCCACGCGGGATTATGTGTCTCGTAGAGGCGCTTTTGGATGATGACGCGGAGGTTCGTCACGCAGCGGAGCAAGCACTCGCGCAGATCAGTGGTCCGGTAGTAGCTGATTTAGGCGCCCTTCTGGAAGAAGAGTTAAATTTCGAGGCTGCCGAAGTGGTTGAATCATCCCCTACGATCGTAGCCTTCCAGGAAACCCCATTTCAGAACCTCACAACTGAAGAACGGATGGTGGAAAAACCTATGAGTGAAGCAACCGAAGTAAGAGCCTCAACTATCCGTCTCGAAGAGGAGGCGGTCCAAAAGGCAATGCGGGAGCTGAAGCACCGGCTGTTCGACGCTGAAGACTTGACGCGGAAGAGAAACGAGTTGGTGCAAAAGGCAATGCGGGAGTTGGAGCAACGGCAGCTCGAGGCTGAAGACCTGACCTGGCAGACAATCGAGTTAGAAGCCGCACAGCGAGCAGAAGTGCACGCGGCGCGATGCGCTGAAACTCAACAGGCTCTCCGTGAATTAGAAGAACAACATGAAAAGGAATTGGCCCTCTTGCGCAAGGAGGTGGACGAGTTTCAGCAAACCCTGGAAGTTGTCACCCAACAACGAGCTGGAGTTGAGGAAGTGCGTCTCGAGACTGAGGCCCAGATACGGCGGCTTGACGAAGAGAAAGCAGAACTAAGGGCAGCGGTAGAAGCTTGTAAGGCGGATGCGGAGCGCCAATTCAGCGAAGCAGAAAACAGAAGCCTCGCAGAAGTTGAGGAGGCGCGTCTCAATACTGAGGCCCAGATACGACGGTTTGACGAAGAAAAAGCAGAACTAGAGGTGGCCGTAGAGGCTCGTAGGGCGGAAGTCGAGCGTCTCCGCATCGAAGCGCAGCGCCAACTCAGCGAAGCAGAAAATAGAAGCCGCGCAGAGGTTGAGCAAGTGCGGCTCGAGACTGAGGCCCAGATCCGACGCATTGATGAAGAGAAAGCAGAACTAGAGACAGCGTTAGAGGCTCGTAGGGTGGAAGCGGAGCGCCAATTCAGCGAAGCAGAAAACAGAAGCCGCGCAGAAGTTGAGCAGGTGCGTCTCAAGACTGAGGTCCAGATACGGCGCTTTGACAAAGAGAAAGCAGAACTAGAGGCAACCGTCGAGGCGCGTAGGGCGGAAGTCGAGCGCCTCCGCATCGAAGCGGAGCGTCAACTCAGCGAAGCAGAAAACAGAAGCCGCGCAGAAGTTGAGCAGGTGCGTCTCAATACTGCGGCCCAGATACGACGGTTTGGCGAAGAGAAAGCAGAACTAGAGGCAACCGTCGAGGCGCGTATGGCGGAAGCCGAGCATCTCCGCATCGGAGCGGAGCGTCAACTCAGCGAAGCAGAAAACAGAAGCCGCGCAGAAGTTGAGCAAGTGCGTCTCAATACTGCGGCCCAGATACGACGCTTTGACGAAGAGAGAGCAGAACTAGAGGCGGCCGTAGAGGCTCGTAAGGCGGAAGTCGAGCGTCTCCGCATCGAAGCGGAGCGTCAACTCAGCGAAGCAGAAAACAGAAGCCGCACAGAAGTTGAGCAAGTGCGTATCGAAACTGAGGCCCAGATACGACGGTTTGACGAAGAAAAAGCAGAACTAGAGCCAGCGCTAGAGGCTCGTAGGGCGGAAGCCGAGCGCTTCCGCATCGAAGCGGAGCGCCAACTCAGCGAAGCAGAAAGCAGAAGCCGTGCAGAACAGGAGCAGCTTTTCCTGCAGACGGCCGACCTCGAACGCGTAACTGAAGAGGTCGCTCATCGCCGCGCTGAGGTGGAAGCCTCTCTTCACAAAGCCAATGAAGAAGATGGGCGGCTTCTGGAAATGCAACAAGCAACGCAGCAGATGCGTCTCGAGGCTGAGGCCCAGATGCGACGGTTTGGCGAAGAGAAAGCAGAACTAGCGGCAGCGGTAAAGGCTCGTCAGGCGGAAGGCGAGCGCCTCCGCATCGAATGGGAGCGCCAACTCGGCGAAGCAGAAAACAGAACCCGTGCAGAACAGGAGCAGCTTCTCCTGCAGACGGCCGACCTCGAACGCGTAACTGAAGAGGTCGCTCATCGCCGTGCTGAGGTAGAAGCCTCACTTCACCAAGCCAATGAAGAAGATCAGCGGCTTCTGGAAATGCACCAAGCAACGCAGCAGATGCGTCTCGAGACTGCGGCCCTAATGCGACAGTTTGACGAAGAGAAAGCAGAACTAGAGGCAGCGGTAGAGGCTCGTCAAGCGGAAGCTGAGCGCCTCCGCATCGAAGCCAAGCGCCAACTCGGCGAAGCAGAAAACAGAAGCCGGGCAGAACAGGAGCAGTTTCTCCTGGAGAGGGCCGACCTCGAACGCCTGACTGAAGAGGTCGCTCATCGCCGAGCTGAGGTAGAAGCCTCACTTCATAAAGTTCTTGAAGAAGATCTGCGGCTTCTGGAAATACAACGAGCAACGGACCAGATTCGCCGGCCAGCCTCAGCGGAGATCTTGTGGCTGGAACCGGAAATTTGCCAGCGAACGGACATTGATCAATCTTTGCTGGAAGAAACTCGTCTGCGAGCCGAAAGAGAGCGACAATTGATCAACGAGGTGCACAATTTGCAGTTTGGCGAGGTCGAAGTGCGCAAGCAAAGTGAGCAAGCCGAATATCTCAGCGATGAAGCTCAAGCGCATAATCGTTATGCCGTCGAAGAACTCGAAAGAATCAGTTTTGGGGTTCAGGGACAAGCGATACAAGAAGAGCAAATGCGAAGCAAAGTTGAAGATATTCCTCGTCAACTTGTCGTCGCAACGCAGGCAACCGCACAGTTGGCAGATCTCGCTGAGGAAGAGGTCGAAAACCTGCGAAGTTTGAAGTCTGAACAGGAAGAACTTGTCGAGGAAAGAAAATCCGCGGCGGTTTCGAGAGTTGGTTGAGGGCTATTTTCCAGCCTGATCCGAAGGCAGAACGTGAGCGTAAGTATCTAGGGATGAAACTACTCACTCTTCAAACTCTGGCACACTATAGGCACACATTACTGAGAAGGGCCACTCTAAAGGGTGGCCCTAAACCGTTGATCTTATTGGTGGAGCCGAGGGGGATCGAACCCCTGACCTCATGACTGCCAGTTCTAGCGAGGCGATTTTCTTAAACCAAAACAATTAAACAGGTTGCAGCCAGCACGAAGTTAAACGGGTTTCCCGTTTCGTCACATTGCATTCCTGGACCATGTAGGTAGTTTGTTGTCGCATCCGGCCACAATTTTGCCCCCAACATTCTACGACGGATTCCTCCAGATTTGGCGGACCTGCTTCATCGCCTGGCGACGATTAATGGTCGGTCTTCTGATTCGCGCCGGTAAAAGGCACGTGGCGTTTGGGTAACCCGCCGTTCAGCGGAGGGAGCGGCTGAAATCGGTTTGGCGTCGGGTTCGACGAAGGAAAGACCCATACCTAGATCACGCGCGGCCTTCAACTTCTCAAGCTGCATGTTGGGTACGCGCGTCGTTGCATAGTCGAACCATTCTCGCACTACGATTTGTCCATCTTTGGGATCGCTATCTGCTGCGCCCTGCTTCAGCCCTTCTTCGACAAGGGCGTAAGTCAACAGGCCATGTCCAAGTTGCGAGACCTCCTGAGCGGCCTGATAACTCTGCGCTGCGGTGAGAATATACATCCCCTTCTCGTAGGCCAGTTGGGCCAAACCTTTCGAGTTCATCGGACCGCGCCGCCGTTCTTCAGCTTCGAGTGCCTGCCCGGAATTGCACGCATCAATGACCATCAATAATTTATCCGCATCGATGCCTTCAACTGCCCGCAATAGTTCCTGATCCGAGATGCTGTGTTCAAGAATGGTTCGCAAGCCCGCGGCATCGAGTTCAGTACGCTCTCCGGTATAACCAAGGTCGTGCGGAATCAGATAAAAGCGTTGGCCCTGAGCGGTTCCATGTCCTGCGAAGTAAATGAAAACTGCATCCTCAGGTTCGGTGGCCTTCATGTTCCGGAGTGCAGGCTCATCGGCGACCGCTCCTTCTTCCACTCCTGCGAGACGTCGCAGGGCCGACAAAATAGTTGTTTTCTTGGCCCGATCATCCATCAGCGACACAACTTCAATATGCGAATAGTTTGCAATCTGCTGCTGTTGGCGTTGCACCTCTTCGCCAAATGCTTCGGCGTCTGCCACGCCGTACTTGAGGTTGTATTGATTATTGGAATAAGCGTTAATGCCTATTGTGAGCACGTACGCAGTACCCTTCCGTGTCAGGCTACTCGCGCCGGTGAGATTCAGTGTAGCGTCCATGCTTTTGATGTTATCGCGATTGAATGCGTAAGCTGACAGACGGTTCTCGCCGGCAACTATGCTCAGGTTCGCTTCCAGTGTTGTCGAAGGTTGGCCTCTCAGCACATCGCCGCGCCAAACTTTTACCAATGCACCATTACGGAATAGACGTACGTCGCGTGCTCCGCTCCCTGCATTATGATCTTTGTCAGCTTGTTTCTCAGCTACTTCGATCTTCACCATCAAGTGGCGTTCTGAAATACTTTCCCGTCCGGTCTGCGCGTCTTTAGTCATCAATTTCAGTTCGGGTTGTCGTCGATCGAGCTGCGAAATATTTTTCGGCGCATGAGGTTTCTTCCCGGCCATAACCTCTGCAAGCAGTCCGGGATAATAGAATTCGTTGAAGAAGGTTTCGGCGGGCGTTACGTCAAACGTATTGCCTCCAAACTGCCAAAGAATCTGTCGAAATGCATTGGGCGAACCATCAAATAGCCCATCGGGGGTAACAACTAACCAATCTTTGGCGCCTTTGTTGATCGCGCCGCCGAGATTTACAAGCGTCGCAAGCTTTTCTCCCGTCGAAGTCTCCCAGAGCTCCTTATCGTTGTTTCCACCCAGGGCCACAAGAAACCGACCATCAGGACTAAAGCTGAGTGAGACTACGCGGCCCGCATGTGGCAACGTACGAATAGTCTTACCGGAGGCTACTTCAAATATGTCGATCTTCGTCGCGTATCCCGCAGCGAGAAAGCGCGCGTCGCCGCTGATGCAAAGGGTTGTTACGGGTCCGCTGTTTTCGTCGTCATTGATCGGAAAGGTGTTGACTTTGCGTCCCTTCTCCGTCTCATAGATGAGTACTGAGCGCTCCTCCTTTTCGAAGCCAGTGATCGCAATGAGTTTGCTGTCGAAACTGAAACCAGCCGCTGGCACGATACCCATGTCCGGGGCCTTGCCTCCATCAAACTCGTAAAGAGTTTTGTCTGATTGTCCATCGTGCAAATCTACTCTTTGCTTATATGCGTCTTTGAACGCGTTGGCGACAGGAACAAAAATCGATGCTGGTGAGAAGTCGTTGAGGTGTTGATTCGCAAAATAAGGCGCGACTCTGTATCGTCCGTCCGGGCTATAGAAGGGCTTGGCCCGATCTCGCATGGCGACGTCATCGGAGACAGGCACGAGCCCGCCAGTCTGAGAATCCCAAACCTCTGTTAGCAGATTCTTTAAGACCATTTGGCGGGAGATAAGGAAGCGACCGTCGGGACTAAAGCTTACTGCGCGGCCCGCCTGAAACTTGTCACTGGACAGAGTAGCCATCGCTTCGACGGCTTCAATCATTTGTTCTGGACTAGTGATATCCCGCTTCTGGAGAATGGACATCGTCTTGGAATCGATAGACTTGATGAAAGCCGCTTGCCTGGAGGACGAATCCGGATCTATTCCGCGGGTTTTCAAAGTGAGGATCTCGCTCCCTGTGGTGGTCGCAAATATTCGGATCGCTTTAGATCCCGGTGCGACGGCAGCGATGTGGTTGCCATCGCGACTAAAGCTAATAACGCGAAAATTCGTTGCCGGTTCACCAGGAGTATTTAGCTCGCGTATTAATTGACCAGTCGTGGCGTCCCACAACTTTAAAGTCGTACTGTTAGCCGTCGCCGTTACGAGCCATCGTCCGTCGCTGCTAAATTGAACTCGCTGCGGCGTTTTGCTGAACCCTGCGTTGACGCAATATCGCTCGCGTCCGGTGACAGCCTCCTGGACGCAAACTGATTCACTCGTTTTGGCGAAAGCAACAAGATTTGCATCCGCGCTAAAGGCAAGACTTGAGTTTTCCGTTTGCGGGTTCGCCTTGAAGGACAATTCACGCAGTTCGCGTCCGCTTTGCGCGTCATAAATCTTGATCGCTTTATCTGGTTGTCCGATGGCGGCAGCTTGCCCGTTTGCACTAACAGCGATTTTCGATGCTGATTGTCTAAAATTCTTGAATCGTTGCTGCTGCTGCTTCTCCTGCTTGCTTGAGCCGAAAATTGACAATGAACCCAGCTTTTCTCCACCGCTCTTCTCATACTTTGTTTTCTGTGAGCCCAACTCTGTGCCCGCTGCGACGTCCCACATTTTGACGGAATCTCCGCTTACGCTTGTTAGAAAGCGGCCGTCGTGACTGAAAGCGACTCCACCAACAGGCAGTTCATGACCGCGTAGAACGTGCAACTCTCGGCCCGTCTGAACGTTCCAAATCCTAACTGTATTGTCTTCTCCACCCACCACGCCGCCCTTAATGAAGAGCCCAAAATCCCGGTCATCTTTAATATTCCCACTCCCTGATGCTAACAATTGTCCATCTTCACTCACGGCGAGGGCATTAATGTTGCTCGAATGACCATACAAGGTTCGTAAGACGTTACCGGTGGTGAGGTCCCAAACTTTGATGACGTTGTCTTTACCGCCTGAGGCCAGCCAGCGATCGTCAGGACTGAAGGCCACTGCATTAACAGATTGTGTGTGTCCCGTTTGGAGAATCAACTCTGGTCTGTCGCTCAGGATGGGGCGTGTATTTGCAGAGGTTTGCACTGGCCCGGAAGGCACGCCAACACCGCGCTTGTCCGGTTCTTTCGTTTGCGCGAAACCGTGGATGAGTGCGCAGGTTACCGACAGCAAAACTATTACAGCGGATATTTGTCGCCGCAGTGAACGTGATAAGAACGAGATGTGTGGGACTTTAGATTTACTACGGCAACTATTGGTTTTGAACCGACTGTAAGGACCCATGAGAGGTCTCCTAAAGTTAGTTTGTGTCCGTGAATGATCTGACAACCCAAAGTCAAGAGACTGATGCTGAGAACAACGAGTCTATCGAGCACCGAGGATTGGAAACAGCTGTGCGCAGTCGTGCTGGTTTCGTCCGGGACCCGTGTCAATCAAATCGCGCCAAAATCCGCCAAGTGGAAAATGGGAAGATGGAGCTTGATACCGTGAACAGCGGGTAAGTTGTTGAATGAAGCAATGGCGGAGGGGAAAGGACTCGAACCTGCATAACCTTTCGGTCGGCGGTTTTCAAGACCGCAGAAGGGCCTCGGACCTGATTCCACCTCCATGGATTTACCAATATAAACCAGTGTGAGCAGCCGTCAAAGTGATCCGGCTAAGGGTTGAGTAATTTCCATCAGCGCGCCATCTAAGCGCCAACTTTTGAATTCACTGGACAACGGGACTTTTTTGAAGAATGGCTGTGCTGTAAATGCTGTAAATGCCTGATAGGATTGGTGGAGCCGAGGGGGATCGAACCCCTGACCTCATGACTGCCAGTCATGCGCTCTCCCAGCTGAGCTACGGCCCCTTGTTGGGTTCCAAAGCCTAGCCGACGTCTGGAAACCCGTCAAGTTGGGGTCATTTAGGATGGTGTCCTAATTTGAAAATCTCTGCGCGCTTGCTCTGTGAGCTCTGTGCCTCTGTGGTGACTGTTTGCGGACTAAATTCACCACTGAGACACAGAGGACACAGAGGTTGCGCATAGGAATACTCTTCAGTTTTGGTTCGTGTGATTTCGTGGATCGTTCGTTCAGCCACCAGCAAATGTAACCACGAAATCACACGAAATCAGTTCGCATTTACCATTCCTTACCGTCCCTTGAATTCAGGTTTGCGCTTCTCCAGGAAGGCTTTGACTCCCTCGTCTTTGTCTTCAGTAGCAAAGCACAAAGCAAACAGATCCACTTCACGCCTCAATCCCTCGTCAAGATTCGAACGCGATGCCAGCTTCACCGCTTCCTTTGCCAGGCGCAGGGCAATCGGCCCCTTGTCCGCTATTCGATTCGCGATCTCCATGGTCTTGGTCTCAAGCTGATCAGGCGGAACAACGTGATTCACCAAACCGATTGCGAAGGCAGTCTGGGCGTCGATGATTTCACCCGTAAGTATCAACTCCATCGCCTTTCCTTCGCCAACCAGCCGTGTCAAGCGCTGCGTACCACCGCCGCCGGGAATAATCCCCAGGTTGATCTCGGGTTGGCCAAACGAAGCTCTCTCGCTTGCAATGCGGATATCGCAAGCCAGGGCAAGTTCGCAGCCCCCACCCAGACAGTACCCGTTGATCATCGCAATGATTGGTTTCGGAAACGTATCGATGGCCGTGAACAGCGAACGCCCCAGCATCACTTCGCGCTGCATGCTTGCCGTGCGGCCCGCGAATTCCGCAATGTCGGCCCCGGCAATGAAGGCTTTGTCGCCGGCGCCAGTGAAGACGACGACACCCACCGACTCATCAGCGCGCAGATCATCGAGCAGCTCAGCTCCTTCTTCGCGCGTCTTGATGTTCAGCGCATTACGTTTATCCGGTCGATTGATGGTGATGATAGCGACGCGCCCGCGCTGTTCAAGCAGAAGTGTCTCGTAGGATGACGACATTAAACTCGCTCCGATTCATGGTGGTTTTAAGAAGGCAGAATCGTAAAGGCTGGTTCAAGAATCGTCAAATGAACACGGCAAGAATCAGCCACAGATGAACTCAGATAAACGCGGATCTGAGCAAACAATAAACGGGGGGATGCAACTCGTGGTCTGCGGGAAAAACTACGGTCAGGTCAGAAAGATACCTCAATACCAAGGATTTCTGATCCGCGTTTATCCGCGTTCATCTGTGGCTGGATTTATTCGTCCGTAGCAGAGGAATCCGCGTCAACTTGGGACGGCTGCTCGTCCGCGACCCACGAGACGAAGAGTCGCAGCCAGTTTTCGGTGGGTTCGGTAATTTGCACGCCAACTCGCGCAGTCCCGTAGATGGCGGGCGCGGTCCTAATCACCATGGCCGTTACCTCCATAGGAGCGCCGTCGGGACGATGAGCGCGGAGATACAAGCGCTCGCCACGGTTTACTTTCTGATTGAGGTGAAAAAGCGCGCCCGACGTCGAGATATCGTCGGTTTCAGTAGGCTCGCTCCAGGCCGACCCATCTTCCGCGCGACCCGAAACCACGAGGGGCAGGCGCAAGGCCATTCGCAGGGCAAAGCGTTTCTCTTCAAAGTTTGACGGGGTGCTCATAGTATGCAACACAGGGGCATCACACTCTCAAGAAGTATGCGCGCGACGCAAGTCCTCTTTATCGTTGTGCCAACTATAAAAGCCTTCGCCACTCTTTTTCCCCAGTTTCCCTTCGCTTACCAGGCGACGCAAGACCTCAGGCGGACGAAACGTTTCTGAGCCTAACTCGCGATGCAGGTACTCGGCAATATGCAAACGCACATCCAGGCCAACCAGGTCGGTCAATCTCAAGGGACCCATCGGGTGGTTGTAGCCCAACTCCATGGCGGTGTCGATGTCCCTGGCACTGGCCACGCCCTGTTCGAGCATGCGCATCGCCTCGAGTCCCAAAGCCACTCCCAAACGGCTCGAAGCAAACCCGGGAACATCCTTAACAATGATCGGCTCCTTGCGCAGCCTGCGGCCTACCTCACTTACCGCCGCTACCGTTTCCTCGCTCGTTCGTTTTGCAACCACAATCTCGAGCAGGCGCATGATGTGGACGGGATTGAAGAAGTGCATGCCCACAACATTTTCCGGGCGCGCAGCGGACTCGGCAATCGCCGTAATGGACAGTGAAGAGGTATTGCTCGCAAAAATGAAAGCCTCATCCGAATACGATTCGAGCTGCTCGAGTATTTGACGTTTCAACTCGAGCTTTTCAGGCGCTGCTTCAATAATCAGGTCGGCAGCAGAGACATCTTCCAGGCGCGTCGTCCCGCGAATATGTTGGAGCGTTAGATCGCGTTCGGCCTCCGTGAGCTTTGCCAATTGTATGCCTTTGGCGAGGTTGCGTTCGATGTTTTGAATGCCGCGAGCAAGAGCCTCTCGATCAAGGTCCCGAAGAATCACCGGATAGCCGGAGGCGGCGGCCACCTGGGCAATGCCGTGTCCCATCGTGCCTGCGCCGATGACGGCCACCGTCTCAATCCTTTTCGGACCGGTGCCTGCTTTCAACGATATGAGAACTCTCCTGTGCCGAGCCTTTGGTGTCTATCAGCCAGTAAGCCCTTGTTCGACTAACTCAAGTATCAGTAGTTATACTATACGGTAAGCTGAAAGGCCATACTCTCGTGCGTTTAGTTGGAGTTTTCGGCCCGAATTATCCAAACTGGCGGAGGAAAAGAGACTCAAAGGAAATGGCCACGCAAACCCTCAAGAGAGATGTCGTCATCCTCGGTTCGGGCCCGGCGGGACTAACCGCAGCCATTTACACCGCGCGGGCGAATCTGAAACCGCTGCTGATCGATGCCCCCGCCGACGCGGAGAAACAAACAACCCCCGGGGGCCAATTGATGATCACCACCGACGTGGAAAACTACCCAGGATTTGCGGAAGGCATTCAGGGACCGGAGCTGATGATCGAATTTCGCAACCAGGCGGAAAGATTCGGCACTGAGTTTCTGGAAACATGGATCCGCGAGGTGGATCTTTCAGAGCGGCCCTTTAAGCTCTATGGCGACGACCTGGTAGTCATTGCCGAGACTTTGATTATTGCCTCAGGAGCCTCGGCGCAGTGGCTCGGAATTCCCGGAGAAGCAAAGGTGCCTGATGGATTTGGCGGCCATGGCGTCTCGGCTTGTGCCACCTGTGATGGTCCATTACCCGCCTTCCGCAACAAAACGCTGATTGTTGTAGGCGGCGGCGATACAGCGATGGAGGAAGCCACATTTCTCACGAGGTATGCGGCTAAAGTTTATGTGGTTCACCGGCGTGATAAATTGCGGGCTTCGAAGATCATGCAGGATAAGGCTTTTCGCAACGAGAAGATCGAGTTTATCTGGAACACTGCGGTAATGGAGATCCTTGGCAACCAGGAGCACGGAGTTAACGGCGCAAGATTGCGCAATCTGAAAACCGGCATTGAGGAAATCTTTCCCTGTGCCGGGGTGTTCGTGGCAATCGGTCATAAACCAAATACCGCACTATTCAGAGATCAACTGGACATGGATGAAAGGGGCTATCTAATGACCAGCGGCAAGTCAACAGCCACAAACATTCCCGGAGCGTTTGCCTGTGGTGACGTGCAGGATTCCATTTACCGCCAGGCGGTGACGGCCGCTGGAACCGGTTGCATGGCGGCGATCGACGCGGAGCGATTCCTCGATCACCTGCCTGTGAGAATGCCAACCGGCGAGGAAATAACTATTGAAGGCGAACACATCACCCCGGATCACGAGGCCATCATCACAGCGGACGGCCACATGATTCCGAACGATCCTCACGTCGTTGTGCAGGAAGAGTAGGAAAATTAACTACAAGAGCACAATTGAATCGTCGCGTTCGCGGCGTCTCACAGGCAGGCGATCCTCAGTCACTTCTTCGACGGAGGTTTTTTCATTTAAGGGACAGGGCTCGCAATAAAACCCGAGCCGATTTCTGCGGTCCTCACATTCATTACATCCGAGTACTTTTCCTAACTGCCTTAACGAATCCAGAAATGGCAACAGCAAACGTCCCCGTTCGGTAAGGGCATACTCGACGTGCGGAGGATTGCCGCCGAAATCCCTGCGTTCGACAAGCCGGTCGTTTTCCATGTCGCGCAAGCGGCCGACGAGCGTGCGGCTGCTAATCGGAAACAACCCTGAAAGCAGCTCCAGAGTGCGCTTGGGGCCATTGGCAAGATCGCGCACCACAAGCATCGTCCACTTGTCGCCGATCATCTGCAAGGCTCCCGCCACGGGACAACCATCGAGGTCACGTCTTCGCACGAAAATGAATCTACCAATCTTCTCCGAGTTTCGCGCGTAAGCTTAGCTGTTCGCAAATCGAGATTCAATAACTTCGTGTCTGAAGACGATCCACGAAATTACACGAAATGAATTTCGCCAGCCGGTAAGGTCCACAAAAATCGCATGAATGTCTACTTGCCAGATTGCGGCCGCAACTCTTAGACTCTGCGGAATGCAAGTCGATCCCCTCACATCGCTACGTAAACATTTTGGCTTTACTGACTTCCGGGACGGCCAGCGTGAAGTAATCAGCGCGGTTTTGGCAGGCAAAGATGCGGTGGTCGTAATGCCAACCGGCAGCGGCAAATCGGTGTGCTATCAGCTGCCGGCAATGATGCTGGACGGCGCCACACTTGTTGTTTCGCCGTTAATTGCGCTAATGAAGGATCAGGTGGATGCGCTCAGAGAGCGCGGGCTGCCGGCGACTTTCATTAACAGCTCGATCAACCCAGCCGAACAGCGTGACCGCATCAGCGCCCTGCGCCAGGGTCAGTTCAAACTGATCTATGTAGCGCCGGAACGTTTCCGCAGCAGCACCTTCGTGGCGGCGTTGAAATCTGTACGCATAACTCTGTTTGCGGTAGATGAAGCGCACTGCATTTCCACCTGGGGACATGACTTTCGCCCCGACTACCTGCGCCTCAAAGGCGCCATCGAATCGCTCGGTGGCCCACAAACGCTGGCCCTGACGGCGACCGCAACTCCTCATGTTCGTGCCGACATCATTCAACAGCTTGGGCTCGCGCAACCGGAGACCTTCGTTAGCGGTTTCGACCGGCCGAATCTCAAGCTGGAAATCATGCACACCAGCAACGAGCGCCAGAAGATCTCCCGCATCACCAGTCTGGCCCGAGCGCACGAGGGCTCAGGCATCATCTATGCGAGTACTCGCAAAGCGGTGGAACAGGTCGCCGAAGAGTTGAAGTGGCAGGGCCTTGGTGTGGCTGCTTATCACGCGGGCATGAAAGACTCAGTTCGCATTCAGGCCCAGGAAGATTTCATGACCGGCCGCACGCAAATGATCGTGGCGACAAATGCTTTTGGCATGGGAATAGACAAACCTGACATTAGATTTGTGGTCCACTATCAGATGCCCGGTTCGATTGAAGCTTATTATCAGGAGATCGGGCGTGCCGGCCGCGACGGCCTGGCCTCGTTGTGCGTTCTACTTTTCAATTATGCCGATAAGAACACCCATGAATTTTTCATAGAGGGATCCTATCCCAGTCCGCAAATTATTCAACAGGTGTACCAGGCGCTCGTCTCGACCGGTCAAAGGGTGATCGAACTCTCAACACCGGAGCTTGCCAAACGCGCTGACGAGAAGAACGAGATGGCTGTACAGGCAGCGCTTTACCTGCTCGAACGTGCGGGGCACATAGGGCGAAGCGGCGCCTACGAATCTCGGGGATCAACAACGCGTCGCCCCCGCACTATCGTAATACTTGATGCCACACCCCCTCGCACGTTGCGCGTGAACTTCAGCGACGTTGCTCGCCGTGCCGCCTTTGAGCGAAGCAAGCTGCGCGAGATGATCGAGTTTTGCTATTCAGAGTACTGTTATCGCGCTCACATTTTGGATTATTTCGGCGATCGCCATCACGCTCGACTGTGCGGCATGTGCGGAAACTGCGCACCGGAAACATTAGCTCGAACGTTTGCGGCGGTTGAGCCAACAACCTACCGGGAACGTTCGGGCCGCGCCCGCAACAAGAGTGCGTTAAAAGCACCGCCGGTTGCGCGTAAGATTTCCGCGGACGAAGCATTACGCGTGCGAAAAATTCTGGCCTGCGCCGCGCGCATGAAAGGACGATTCGGAAGGAACCTGCTGGCCTCGACACTGCGGGGTTCGGCGGCCAAAAACGTGATGCAGTTTCACCTCAATAGCCTCTCTACATATGGTCTGCTACGCGACATGCGCCAGGAGGACATTCTGTTGTATGTGGAAGCTTTGATTGCCGCGCGCTGTTTGCAAGTCAGCGGGACCGAGTACCCGACAGTATCAATCACAGAATTAGGTGAAAAAGTGATGCGCGAGCAGCAGCAAGTGGAGCTCATGCTTCCTCTATAACATGATTCGTTTCGTACTCGCTGACATACCCTAACGCGGAATCAGCCACAGATTAACGCGGATGAAACTGATCAAAAGTGAAAATAAGTGAAGTTAAGGAGTTAAATAAGCTGGTTCTAATCTGATCCGTATAACCTGCGCAACAACGTGACAATTTCTTGTTTTCTTGAGCAGGTTTTTTTGCGAGTAAACAAATTGATCCACGAAATCACACGAACCAAAAAACAAAATCACACGAATCGTTCCTCTATTTATTTCGTGTAATTTCGTGGATCATATCTTAAGTTTTTGGTTGCCGCTCTGCTGCGATGGGTAATCTGTGGCTAACCTTCCTTTTTTCAGATTAGTCAAGCGTCATGGACGTAGATTGATGTTGTAGGTTTTGATCTTTGAATTCAGCGTCGTGGCATTCATCCCCAGCAGCCGGGCTGCGCGCGACTGGTGTCCACCGGTTTGCTCCAGCGCGCGACGAATCAAATCTATCTCAAATCGTCTAACTTCGTCGTAGAAATTAACTCCGCGCCCGATGTCCTGGACGGCGGCAACGCTTGAACCTTCCTGGGATGAAGCAATCACCGCTTGCGGGTCGGCAATCTCGGGTCGCAGACACTCGCGGGAAATCTCATCACCTGGCGCGATTACAACCGCCCGTTCAATCGCGTTTTCAAGTTCACGCACATTCCCGGGCCAGGAATACGCCTCGAGCAGCGCCAATACCTCAGGAGCGATTTGTTCCGAGACGTGCCGGGCGTTCTCCTCGTTGTATTTGACAATGAAGTGCTGTGCTAAAGGCAGAATATCTTCGCGACGGTCCCGCAGGGGTGGTAATTCTATCGGCACCACCGCCAGCCGATAGTAAAGATCCTCACGAAATGATCCCTGTCTGACCGCCTCCCGCAAATCGATGTTGGTAGCGGCAACTATGCGCACGTCGACACGCCGAGGCGTGGTATCTCCCAGCGGCGTAAACTCCCGCTCCTGGATTACCCTGAGCAAACGAACTTGAGTTTCAGGCGGGATGTCCCCAATCTCATCAAGAAAGATCGACCCGCCGTCAGCAACTTCAAACAGACCCTTCTTGGCCGCAACCGCGCCCGTGAAAGCTCCACGCGTATGGCCGAATAACTCCGATTCGAGCAACTCTGAGGGAATATTCGAGCTGTTTACGGTAACGAAAGGTTTACCTGCGCGGGGACTCGCCTCGTGGATTGCTTTGGCAATCAGTTCTTTGCCTGTGCCACTCTCGCCGGTGATCAAAACCGTGGACCGCGCCTGGCCGACCTGTTCGACCAGGCGAAACACTTCCTGCATCACGTCCGAGCGTCCAACGATTTCGCCGCGATCGACCGCCTTGCTCATCGCCCGCCGCAGCGTGCGCCTCTCCTCCTCTTTGCGGCGTCGCTTGATACCCGAGGCCACCGTGGCAGTGATCTGCTCGTTTTGAAAAGGTTTGCGAATACAGCCGAAGGCGCCACGCTCCCAGGCGGCGATGGCCGTATCAAACGTCGCATAGGCGGTGATCATCACAATCGCCGCCTCCGAATCCATCTTCAGGAACTCTTCCAGCGCCCGCAGGCCACCGATCCCCGGCATCGAGACGTCGAGGAGGACTACGTCATAGGCGCGCCGCCCGTATGCCTCGAGACCTTCTTCGCCAGTTTTGGCAAGGTCCACTCGATAGCCGTCCGCGGACAGAAGGGTCTCAAGCACTTCGCGCATGATCTCTTCGTCGTCGACGACCAGTACTGAACCCTTCTTTGCCATCCGTCTTTCTGCCTTCATTGTCCGGCTGTCAGCAAGGAAAATCCTTTGAGTGAAAACGACCTGTTAGTTCAACGACTTCATCGTACAAGACAAAGCAGCTGAAACGAAATCAGCCACAGATTAACGCGGATACCGGCGGATCAGAAAAGGAAGCAGGCATGCAATCAGGCCCGGAACGAGATGCAATCAAGACTAGCCGCAGATTAACGCTGATGACGCGGATCAAAACAGAGCGGCAGCTATGAAGGCTAGGCACCAAACCAGCGTTCTTCTTACTCTGATCCGTGTTATCTGCGTTAATCTGTGGCTGATTGTTTTAGTCGCCTACGGCTTGCAATCTGGCACGGGAGTGCGCGGCCGGCATGGTGATGCGGAAGGTTGTACCACGACCCGGTGTGCTCTCAACACCGATATGACCTGAGTGTTCCTGAACAATGCCATAAGAGACAGCCAGGCCGAGGCCTGTGCCACGACCGACACCTTTGGTGGTGTAGAACGGATCGTAGATTTTGGCGACATTTTCAGAGGCAATGCCGATTCCGGTATCGGATATTTCAACCACCACCGAATCACGGTCAGCCGCCGTTGAGATCGTGATGCGACCTCCCCCAGGGATCGCATCGCGAGCATTGAGGACGAGATTGGTGAAAACCTGCTGCAATTTTCCGCTATTGCCAAAAACGCGCGGCGAGTCGGAGTCATAAACCCGAGCGATCTCGATTTGATTGCGTCTAAGCTGCGGTTCCAGTAACTGCAACGTGTCATCGAGCACTTCGTTGAGGTCGACTTCCGAAAACTCCGTTGCCCCGCCGGTGCGAGAGAAGTTGAGAAGGTTATTTACGATGTTTGTCGCTCGCTCGGCCTGATTCCGAATCTTTTGCAGCAAAGCATGCTTGGGATCCGTTTCCGACAGCATGCCAAGGAGCAGCTGAGTATAGGAAGAGACGCCGGTCAGGGGTGTGTTGACTTCGTGGGCCACTCCCGCGGCAAGCAAGCCGATTGAAGACAGCTTCTCTCGCTGCTGCAACTGCTCTTCCAGCCTGATACGGGAAGTAACATCTTCCAAGACCACCAGCACGCCGGTTTGCGCCTGAGCATCCTGGAGCGGCGCCAGCGCGATATTGAGCACCAGGGAGCGCCCTGCTCGAGTTGCAGTATGGAGCTTGTAGATGTTTCTTATCTCCTGCAACCGCCAGCCATCATCACCGAGCACCTGCCAAAGCGTTTCCGGGAAGTCCTCCGCGAAGAGATCTTCGACTCGCCGGCCCAGCGCGGCATCCCGCCGCAAATCCAAAATATGTTCGAGTGCCGAATTGAGGTGCGTTACTTTTCCCTCGAGGTCGACAGCCAGCAATCCGACGTTGATTGATTCGACGATCGATTCGTTAAACTCCTTGAGGAGTTTCAATTCCGCTGCGCGCGTTTGTTGCTCCTGATAGAGCAGGCTGTTCTCGATCGCCACCGCCACATAGCCGGAAACCGTTCGCAGTATTTCGACGTCTTCCGAGGAAAGGAGTGCCCCATCGGCGGAGCGTCCGAGGCCAATAACCGCAACCATTCGCCCACGTACAACACAGGGAACGTAGTAATGAAGCGTGCGGCGCACGAAATTAGTCGACTCGGCCGTTAGATCCAGATCGTCTGCGCGCACAACCCCCATTTCAGCAGAGCGAATGCGAATCATTTCGCGGAAATCAGGCGGCACAATAATCTGTTCAGAAAGTCCCGCAGCGCGCGCCGCCCTGTAACCGGAGGCGGTTTTTCCGTCTTCTATGAAGATGGCGATGCGCTCGACATTCATCACCTGCTGCAACCTGCTGACAAGCGAGTCCAGCAAGGGATCGAGCGCGGTGGTGGCGGATAGCGTCCGGCCAAAGTCGAGCAGACTATGTCGCAAATCGTAACGCTCGCCGTAGAACAGGCGATCCACGCGTTCCTGAAGGAAGGTCTTGACGGGTCCCGCCACCATGACGATCGCGGCCATGGCCACTATAGCGACAACGACGCGGAGCGTAATCTCACCGGAAGTGAATCCTTCGTCACTACCCAGGGCGTAAAGGCCAGCCAGGTAAACCACCGAACCAATCATCAAGGCAATTGCCAGGGTGGTCAGCGCATAAACAAACACCCGGCGAACAACGAGCTCGACATCCATCAACCGGTAGCGCACAACCGAGTAGCCGAATGCCAGCGGGATCAAGATGAGCGGCAACACGGCGGCATCGATCAACCAGGGATCGCTTTGTGCCCCCAGCAGGTATCCGACGCCATACAACAAAGTGAAAGGCGCGATCGCCAGCAGCGAACCCCACACGACCCATTTCATCTGCTGCCGAACGACGGTGCTCCTGGCCCTGACAAGCGTACGCACGAGGAGGAAGGCACTGGCAATGAGCCCAACCAGAAAATGGCCAAAGCTCAGCTTGTAGAAAAAGCCGACGAAAGATTCAGATAGGGGTGCAACCGTGTGAAGCCCCGGAATGAGTGGAGTAATGACGTTGCGCAGGAAGACGACTGCCGCCATGCCGAGCAAGAGGATTGCCGGAACATAGAGCAACACACCCAGCCACCGTCGTTCGTTGAACAGCTGCTGTCGAGATGGATATCTCGCGCAGAAATGGACGAAGAGCGGCACAAACATTATGAATGCCGCGTTGCGCAGGAACGCCACTGCGAGGTCGAGGTCGCGATAGCTACCTACCGGAGTGTAGAAGTGCAGAACAAATGCGGTCAGGCACCAGGTGGCGAAATGTAAAACAAAGGGCGCACGTCCACCTTGGCGAAACAGAACAAAGAAACCGACAATCAGATAAACGATCCCGATGAGGTTGATGTAGAGATCTCTTGGTGTCCAACTGGGAATGGCATCCAGATTATCGAGATCCGCCGTGTAGTAGCGGCTTTCCGGCGGATATGAGGGTCGCTCAATTGAGTAGTGAATTTGGCCGCCAACACGAGCTTCGTCGAGATATATCTGCACGTCTCGCGCATGCACAATCTCTTCGGCCTTGGCGCCATCAACGCTAATGCCCACCAGGTGATCGCCCGGCAGCAGCCAGGCGCGCGCGCCGGAGGTGTTTCGGGCAACGACCTCGGCAATTACTCCCTGCTTCGTGTCAACCCAGGTTACGCCGTCCCATGGCGGAGTTTCGCGCCGCGCACGCTGGGTGAAGTTAAGCACTCCCGCCGCAACCAGCAAGGCCGCGCCGATTAATAAGATCCAGGTCTGAGTTGTAAGTACCGACCTCTTCACAAGTTCTAAACCCAAAAGACGTTAAAGGAACCCAAATCAGTTCTGAACAAGCAAGGTATGTTCCAACTTGGACTTGCGTACCCAGGGTCTGGACCAGTTAAGTAAATCAAACGCAGGCAAGTTCATTCACCACCGTGATCTGGCCGTTCCTAGCTACTCGGCTGGGGTTGAGGCCTTAGCGCCCGCATCGCAACAATCCATCTTTTCGGAATTTTCCGAGATTTTGGACAACGACTGTCGGGCTGGAAAGAAAAGGGGGCGATTCCAGGAAGGAGCGGTTCCCTTCTTTCCTTCGTTCTCACCTCCCCTAGAACCTTACCAGGATGCCGCCCCGGACTGAGCGGCGGCCAGTGCCAACTTGCGTGAGTACCTCTCCGTTTTCCGTGCTGGCCTGCGCGTCCAACAGGTTTCGTGCGTCGATAACTGCCTCGGCCCGAACAGGAAGACCGAAGCTTGGTAGCTCCTGCGTCACCTGAATACTCAGTGAAGGATCATAAACGCCTAATCGCCCGGCGAATGGATCGATAGCAAAAACAGTCGCGTCCGGAGAAAAGCGCAAAACGGTGCGGACCTGAGTGCCAGTGTGAAATCCGGCTGCCAGTTGCAGGGCGCCGGTTTGGAAGAATCCGTTATTGAAAATCTCAGCAGGATTCGAAAAACCCTCCGCGGACAAACGTTGGCCACGGCCGAAGGAATAGCCCGCGGATGCCGTCCACACCCGGCTCAGCCGCCTGGTGTAAACGAGCCGCATTCCTCTGGCAGCCCCCTCCTGATTTGCCACATTACCCAAGTGCTCACCCGCTGGTCCGGAGAAAGCCGATAGAGGGGTACTGAGCAAGCCTACTCCGCGTCCAGTGGTCGTATCGTAAAATGCCGTGGCCTCAAGGGTCGATCTCTCATCGAGAACTCTTTCAACTCCAAATTCCAACCGATGGCTGCGTTCCATGACGGCGCGGCCGTCGACAAACGCAGTCGGCCGGCTGGAAGGCTGACTGAAAACTACATCGCCGTCTTCGAAGGAAGCGACACTCTGCACTGAGTCTTCGTCTCCACCCGGAGCGTAGGCAGCTCGCAAGCGGGTGCGTGCATTAGCGTCAAATTGAACTCCGATGCGAGGAGAGATCGCATGAGCGCCTCCCGCGCCGATAAAGCGCGAATAATCAACGCCCAGCAGGATCACTATTCCATCACGCACGATCCATTCATCGATAGCGCGTAACGAGACCTGGCCAAAAGTCGGTGACTCAGTAGCGGCTCCGGTGATCCATAGCGGCTGACCGTAACGAGCAGCGGCAGCGGTAACGCCAAGGCGGTGACGGCCATTTGGTCTGAAACGTCCCGTCGCTTCGAAACGTTCCGGTGCATTTGGACCAATGCCTGTTTGCCCGGCAAAGATCAATTCCACATGTTCGGACGCAGGTGTAGCGATAGCGAAGTTGAGCCCCGCGAAAGGCGGCGCGAAAGAGTTGCTCGCAACGTAGCTCTCCAGCACTCCCTGGACCCGTTTGCCGGCGTTGCTTGATTCCGTTTCCTCTGCAGGTGTTGTTTCGGTTCCTTCCTCGCCATCCAATACAGCCTGGACCGTTTCGTTGTTGCCCTCCTGCGCCTGGAAGATGGAACGGCGCGTTTGTGCTGAACGCAGCGTCCACTTCACATCGTCGCGATCTTTGCGACGCTCAGGCAACGTTCTGCCCGAACCAACCGGTTCCAAATTGAAGCGATAGATCAATTCCTGCGACGCCCGCACCTCGACCGATGAGAACACGACTTCACTGAACCCGGCAGCGATGGCCTTGATTCCATACCGGCCAGGGGAGATAGTTGCAGTGAAACTGCCATCGGCGGCCGTTTTCGTTTCGCGAATGACCTTCCGCGCTCCTTCTCGTATAAATGAAATCAGCGCTCCACTAACCGGATTGCCTTTGTTGTCTCGTACTGAGCCTGTGACCGTGGCGAATGTCGCTTTACCGGGCGGCGGCGAAGCCATTACCGCCACCGAGGAAAACACGATCAGGGACAAGAGAAAACCTGCTGCTCTTTTCATTGCGGAGGACCTCCAAGCGCGAACTTCCCAAGGCACAAGCGTTCACCAGACGAACACGTCTGCGTTGCCGACAAGCGCATCTGTTTTGGTCGGTTCAATCTGGAAAGAAGTCTCAATTGGTTCATTCCTTTTCTCCGCCAGCGAATCACTGCTGGTTGAAAAGGGCGAACTGGTTCAGGCTAGGAGACTTACCGGAACCTTAAGTACTGGCCATTCTCAGCTATGCCGAGAAGAACTGTCAAGCAAATCACCCGTGAAAATAAGCCTCCCGGCAGTGCCTGTAGGGGTTTCGGACCTGTTTTTTCGCTGGCACGTCCGGGTGTTTGCTCCGTCTGAGAAAGCGTAACCCCGGCGGCGTGATTCAGACCGGGGCTCGGTCAGGCGGCGATTCGACCGAAAACTGCTGCAATTTCGGCCCTTTCCGGGTTGGTGTCAAGTTTTCGGTTCTCGCTCCCATCTCTGTGTCCTCCGTGTCTCCGTGGTGAGCGGTTTCCTCGTCATATTCCACCACGAAGACACGGAGGACACGGAGTACCGGCAAAAAACCCAAAACATGACCCTACCCCTTTTCCGGGCCGGCTTTGCCGCCTGTTTTCCCGCGTGTTAGGATGCGAATTCACCGGCTTATTTGTGTAGTTATTGTTCCCGAGATTAAATGATAGACGAAGTCAGATTCACCAGATTTCCCAACGGTATCGCGGTTCTTACGGAACACATGCCCGGATTGCGGTCGGTAACTGCCGGCATCTGGGTCCGGCGCGGATCGCGCCACGAATCACCTGAACTGAACGGAATCTGCCACTTTATCGAGCATGCCGTCTTCAAGGGCACGACACGCCGCACTGCCCATGACATTGCCATTGAATCAGATCGGTTGGGGGGACATCTCGACGCCTACACCACCCATGAGATGACCGGGTTCGCTATAAAGGTTGCGGATACCGGACTCACTCAGGCCGTCGATTTGTTGACGGACATCATTTCCCATCCACGTTTTGCGCAGGAAGACCTCGAGCGCGAACGAATGGTAATCCTTGAAGAAATGAAGATGGTCGAGGACACGCCCGATGAATTGCTCGGGGAAGTCTTTAACGCGGCCTACTTTCCGGATCATCCGTTGGGTCGGCCAATTGAAGGAACCAAAGAGACGGTTGGGACATTTGATCACCAGACAATTTTCACCTTCCACTCGCGTGAGTTTTCCTATGGCAATCTGGTGATCGCAGCCGCCGGCAATATAGACCACGACCGGCTGGTGGAACTGGTGGGACGCGCGTTTGACGGGTGCGGCGCAAGAAATGGAACGGGTACGGGTGAAGACTCACCATCGGCCGCTGCTCCGATTCTGATCGAACAAAAAACCGAACTCGAACAGGCGCATCTGATTATCGCGGCGCCGTGGCCTTCAGCCCGTGCTGAAAATCGCTATGCAGCCAGCCTCCTGGCATCAGTCATTGGAGGTGGTACTTCCAGCCGCTTGTGGCAAAGAATTCGAGAAGAACGGGGTCTCGCCTATTCAGTGGGCGCCGGCGGCAGCACCTTCTCCGACGTCGGCGTCTTTACGATCTATGCCGGAACGTCGCCGCAGCACATGGATGAAGTGCTTGATCTCTCAATTAACGAACTGCGCCGCGTGGTTGCAGAGAGTGTTACCCCTGAGGAATTAAGAATTGCGCAAGATCAGGCAATCTCATCGATCTTGCTGAGTCTCGAGTCATCCAGTGCGCGAGCCAGCGCCCTGGCACGTCAGGAGATCATCCACGGACGCCGAATCACCCCCGATGAAATTATCAAACGGATCCAGTCTGTCACACCGGAAGACACCCAGGAAGTTGCGCGTACCTTCTTCACTACGGAATCGCTGGCACTTGGAGCGCTGGGAAATCTCAACGGGTTTAAAGTCGATCGCTCGCGCTTGGAGATCCCGTAGGAATTTAGAATTTATAGAATTTAGAATTTAGGGAGCCTCTTGCAAAACTCCATGGGTGGTCAGGTTTTTTGGAAAAGAAAAGACATGGCGATGAACCTGACTGTTAGAA
>Ga0137403_10000033_pt1 | contig 140292 bp, 124 predicted proteins | sample CZOMad2_1_16fung_FD_122057 | JGI IMG/M metagenome (GOLD analysis project Ga0137403, IMG submission 122057) | Vadose zone soil fungal communities from Angelo Coast Range Reserve, California, USA - CZOMad2_1_16fungal (Hybrid Assembly) | ecosystem: Environmental > Terrestrial > Soil > Vadose... | reverse complement strand
GCGCCGAGATAACAAGTTAGTCTCATTGCGGCAGCTCTTTTTGCCGCCAGTCTCTGCCAGTCTCTACTCGTCGCACGTAGATCGAAGCTCCCTCGACACTATCAACGCAGACACGTTCACCCGCCTCCAACGGTGGCTCACCCGCCGCGGGATATGCTGTCCAGGTCGAACCGAAGACTTTGACTGCTCCTTCGTTCATGGCTCCCTTGCTCGAGGAAACTACAGTGCCAATTTTTCCCGGGAGAGAGTGCACCCCTGTTCGCAAAGAATCACCCGTCTTCTCGCGCGAAAAATAGTTTACAAAGATCGTCCGTGAGGCAGCGGTGAGCCCAATCGAAACGGCAGCAAAGACAAGAAACTGAAGCCCGAGGTTGTGAATGCCGATCAGATCTACCAGCGCCGCCGCGAGGGCGCCAATGCCAAACCAAAAAAGCACAAAGCCGGAGGTAAATATTTCTGCCACCATCAAGATGGCTCCCAACACCGCCCAGAAGATCCAGATGAAACTATCAGTCATCTTCGGCTCTTTCGCTCGAGTCGCTCAGTCGTTCGTTTCAGATATGGCAAAGCGTGCGGATCGCTGCTTACTTTCCAGATGAGTATCAACCCTTCACCATGCTCTTCAACAAAAACCAGATGTTTGCCGGACGTTCAGCCAGCCGGCGCATAAAATAAGGATACCAGTGTTTGCCGTAAGGAACATAGATCCTCAGGTTATAACCGTCTCGCGCCAGCTGGTGCTGCAAATTGCGCCGAACGCCAAACAGCATCTGAAATTCAAAGGCTTCTTTACCGATGCCTTCTTTCTGCGCAAAGTCGATGGTTGCTGCGATCATCTTCGGATCGTGAGTGGCGATACCGTGATAGATGCCGCTGCCAAGCAATAATTGCATCACGCGCACGTAGTTGTTGTCCGTATCTTTCTTGTCAGGAAACGCTACCTCGGGCGGCTCATTATAAGCTCCCTTACAGATCCTGATTCGCGCGGGCAGCTTCAACAGTTGCTGGGCATCTTCGTAAGTGCGACGCAAGTACGATTGCAACACGATGCCCACGTCATTGAGCCCAAACTCTTCGCGCAAGCGCTTGAAAATGTCCAGCGTAACCTGGGTCACGTTGGAACCTTCCATGTCAACGCGGACAAAGTTCCCGCGGCTGGCAGAGTCTGCAACCACCCGGCGAGCATTTCTGTAAGCAAGCTCCGGATCCAACTCCAAACCAAATTGGCTCAGCTTTATTGAAACGTTCGAACGGATGCCTGTTTCATCGATCCTGGCAAGAATGCGCAGATACTCGCGGACCTCCTGTTCCGCTTCACTTTCTGCCGAGACTGATTCGTTGAGGTGATCGAATGAGGCCGTGGCGCCCTCAGCGTTGATTCCGCGAATGCTCGCCACCGCTTCGGCGATTGTTTCTCCCGCAACAAACCTGGTCGTTAGTTTTTTGAAAGGACGAAAACGGGTTGCAAAGTCTTTCAGTCCCTCCTGGCGTGACAAATAGATTAGCGCGCTTCTAGTGACCATTTTGGACTATTGGACCGCTGGCATTGAAATTCAGTAGCTGGCGATCTTATCTTTTCGACCGCTGTGGTATCCTTGCCGGGCAATCATAATCATTACTTCAATAGGAGCTGCATGACTTCAAAGCAGGATAGCTGCAAATGCGTCTGAAGCTCGTGATTACCATCTCTTTGCTCGCAGCCTTGATCGGCGCCGGAGCTTCAATCGCCATCATCCTTTTTGGCTTTTCCTCATTTACAAGTCTCCGGCATCCGGGTCCGCTCGGATTAACCAGCCTCTTATTACCAATCGCGACTGTGCTGCTGGCATCCGTTTTCGTCTATCGCCACACCGCTCGCCGGCGCAAACTTCAAGCTTTGCTTACGGCGATTTTGGCAACATTTCTCAGTCTTTGTCTTTTTCTGCTGGCGTCAGTCCTGACCGCCAGGTACAAATCTATCCAGCCGCCTTTACCCGCAGGCCCGACAGCGACGAATTAAACAAGGAGGATATTCTCACTTTAATTTCCTGGCCGAGACTCTCACATCCAGCTTTCTCATAACGCAGAATTGAGACCTATCTGTTTTTGCACCGGTCGCAGAGCATCAATCACAAATCTTATGTGCTCTTCCAGATCAACGCCCAGTTCCTCCACACCTTGCCGGATGTCTTCACGATTTACCGAGCGAGCAAAGGCCTTATCCTTCAACTTTTTCTTAACCGACGACACTTCCAAATCGTCAAGGCTCTTTGACGGTCTAACCAGGGCACAGGCCACTAAAAAGCCACAGAGCTCATCCGTGGCAAAAAGTGCGCGCGCCATGTCTGTGTCTCGCGGCACACCGGTGTAAGTAGCGTGGCCCATGATCGCCCGGATGATCCGCTCGGAATAGCCACGACCGCAGAGAATGTTTGCGCCGGTAAAAGGATGCTGGTCAGCGCCGGGAAACATCTCGTAGTCAAAATCGTGCAATAGCCCCACGAGTCCCCATTCATCTTCGTCAGCATCTTCCGCGCCGTACCTGTGGGCACAAGCACGCATGGCCGTCTCGACTGCCAGCGCATGTTTGCGCAGACTGTCGCCCTTAGTATATTCACACAAGAGTTCCCAGGCTTCGTCGCGGTCAGGCATTGATTCTGTCAGCAGGATTTTATTTTTGTGAGGCTCAAAACTAGCACGGCTTTGCAAGTCAAACAAGCTGCCAGATTGGTGATTATTGAGGGACAGTTCGTCGTGACAACCGTTGATGGCTGCTCGTTGAATAAGGTATTGCAATTCGTGTTATTTCGTGGATCGTTTTATTGCTGACAGTGAAATACGATCCACTAAATCACACGAACGGTTGAGGAGAACAGTCTACCTGCCGCTGGGAGCCTGGTATCCCGGTCGCGTCCGCACTACAACATTTTTGCGAGAGGTAATGATGCGGATTTTTCTGTAGGTATCATCTCGCGCTTTGTTTGAAGGATAGTAGCCAATAGCGTACTGGGTTCGCAGTTTCAGCAATCTTTGCGAACGCATCGGGCAGCGACAAGAGTGTATCAGCGCGCAGCATCCTGCCACCGGATTTTTCAGCAAGTTCTTTCAGGTAACTGTCCCCCGTTGCGTACAACACGTCCAACATTGCGCTGATCGAATCGGTTTGGCTGGGAGACCGCCGAGTGCCCGGGTCGCTAGAGGTGCGCCGTTCAGGATCTGAGGCTGGAGGCAGCCTGTCTGGAGAAGGAAGACGATTTGGATCGATCTCGGGCCGAGGTCGAAGGATTTCCGAAGGCAAAGGCAAACCCAACGGGCCGGTCTTTCGTCGCGTGCCGCCTGTCGGAACTGTGTCTGGTTCATCACTGGGAAAAGTCGGTGCGGTCGTACCACTTGGTTTCCGGCGGACCACATCCAGTGTCGGCAATTCCGGCGTAATATCAGCGGCCTGCTCTCTTGCTATCCGTTCGGTCTCAGCGCGAGTCTCGTAACGAATTGGATACACGATTACTCCTTCCTCGTCCAAACCACGCAAGGTGCTTTTGAAAGTTGCCTGGACGCTGTGCATATCAACGCCGTCAGTAAACAGCACGATGGCCTTCCGGCCTGTGATCTGGCGTACACTTGCCAGCGCGACTTCCATGGCGTCGTAGAGCTTTGTGCTGTGGCCGGCCCTTGTTTTGTTGATTGCAGCTTTCAACTCGACCCTGTCGTTCGTGAATTCATTGAGCTCGCGCACCTCTTCATCAAAAGAGATCACTTTCACCTGATCGCCAATCTGTAGTTGTTCGACAAAGCTGATCGCCGCTTTGCGAATCGAACCTAACTTGTCCTCTGTGCTCGCGCTGGTATCTAACATTAGAACGACATGAAAGGGCGCCGTCACGGTAGAGAAGATTGCAATCTCCTGCTTAACACCATCTTCTTCCAACGAAAACTCCGAACGCTGAAGATCCGGGATGTAGAGGCCGTTCAGATCGGTTGCGACAACGGGCATTAACACCAGGTCGGTATTAATCTTTACGACCTCTGGTTGGTCATCCGAAGTTGGTTGCTCCAGCGAGGTTTCCGGGGTAGGTTGCGGTTTGGGCTTCGTGGTTTGGCGCGGGTTGCGCTTCTGGGAATCCCGTGGTGTCTGGGCGACAATCGCAAGACAACACGCTGTTGCGAGCACAAGCCAAATAAGAATAATTCTGGCCATGTGGCTTCTCCTGCTCTCGCGACGTAACGCAAGCTGTCAGCTTGCGTCGATGGCAAGCTAACAGCTTGCCCTACCCCGATATCGGAACTTTTAGGCTGGAAGATCTGCGACCCTACGATGAACATTAAGAGGATAACGTTTCCCCAGGCGCCACTCAACCTGTAAGTCTGGAGTCTGGAGTCGAGCGTCTGGAGTCCGGCATTGACTTAAAGACTCCGACTCGCGACAACCGCCTCCGGACTCCAAGACTCCAAGACTCCAAGACTTCAAGACTCCCGACTCGCGACTCGCGACTCCCGACTCGCGACTCGCGACTTTTCGAAGACTCCTAGACTCTAAGTCTCCAAGACTCTAAAATGTGACTTCGTTTAAATGAGATCCCTGTTACTAGCCGTTCTGGCAGCATATGTCGTGGCTGCAATTCATTCTATCCTGGCGTTTATGAATAAGCGCCGCTCTTTGCAGCGCGTTTCTGATTGGGCGTTGGCAGCCGGTTTTGTTTTGCACACTGCGGCATTGATCGCAGATTGGGTTTTGGACGGCCATTACCCGCTCTTTTTCCCCCGTGAGACGCTTTCATTCCTCGCCTGGACCCTGGTTGCAACTTATGCGCTGGTGGTTTATCGCTACCGCGCCAGAGCGCTCGGAAGCTTTATCCTACCACTCGTCTGCCTGCTGACTTTTATTGCTCTCGCTTTTCGCTCAGGGACCGAAGCGACAACTGCAACGGGCTTGAGCGCTACCTGGTTGTTTCCGGTCCACACGACGCTGCTGTTTTTCGCATACGCCGCCTTTTTTGTGGTGTTTGTAGCCAGTGTTATGTATCTTTTGCAAGAGCGAGAACTGAAATTGAAGACCTTTGGCGCCGTATTTCATCGCCTGCCCTCATTGACCACCGTAAATGAGATTGCGACGACCTCAGCAGTCACCGGTTTGACTCTGCTGACCATCGGGATTGCTACCGGGATGTTATGGTCGTCAGCTCGAGACGGGCGTCTTTGGCACAACGACCCCAAGGAGATCTTTGCGGCGCTGACCTGGTTGCTTTATCTCGTGCTGATAATTTATAGGTCGACAGCGCGTTGGCGCGGAAGGAAAGCTGCCTGGATGGGTGTGGCTGGCTTTGCTCTGGTACTTTGCACGTTCTTTGGCGCTCGCCTGATGGGAGGCTACCACGTTTTTGGCTGATCCAATCCGGCGCACCCCGCCGGTTCGTAAAGTAATCCTGGGAACGAAGAAGCTCTAAACACCATGTCAATCGTTCTCATCGGTGTTAATCACAAGTCAGCTCCCGTTGAAGTGCGGGAGTTGCTCGCCTTCTCTGATGAAGCCTGCACGGAAGGCCTTCGCACGCTCGTCGATGGTGACGTCCTGCGAGAAGGGCTTATCGTTTCAACCTGCAACCGGGTCGAAGTGGTGGCAGCAACGGCTATCGGACAGTCTAAAGAGGGGGCTGATCGCGTCACCAACTTTCTTAGCAACTCACGCAACCTTCCGCTCACACTCTTTGATAAGCATCTCTACAATCACAATGACAGTGAAGCAGTGACTCATCTGTTCAGAGTTGCTTCGTCACTTGACTCTATGGTAGTTGGCGAACCACAGGTGCTGGGCCAGGTGCGCCGGGCTTACTCTCTCGCGCTTGAGGCCGGCACCGCAGGACGCGTGCTTAACCGGCTTATCCATCACACGTTCCACGTGGCGAAAAGAGTGCGCAGCGAAACCGGCATCGCTGCCAATGCGGTCTCGTTGAGTTACATGGCTGTGGAACTTGGCAAAAAGATTTTCGATTCGCTGGCCGGTCAGACAGTGATGCTTGTCGGAGCAGGCGAGATGGCGGAACTCTCGGCGCGTCACCTCGTAAACGCGGGGGCTTCGCGTCTGCTAATCGCCAATCGCAGCGAGGAGGCTGCTCGTCATCTGGTCCAGGAGTTTGGCGGCGAAATCGTGGACTTCGATCGTATGGCCCCGCACCTCGCTCAGGCAGATTTTGTAATCTGTTCCACCGGCGCGAGCGAGTATGTCGTTACCGAGTCATTGGTGCGCGAAGCCATCGAGCATCGGCGAAATCGCCCGGTGTGTTTCATAGATATGAGCGTGCCGCGAAATGTCGACCCGGCCATCGGAAAGATGCCGAATATATTCGTGTTCGACATCGACGATCTGGAATCGGTTGTTTCCTCGAATATCCGCGAGCGAGAGCGTGAAGCTGAACGAGCTGAGTTAATTGTGCAATCTGAAGTCATGCAGTTTCAACAATCATTACGGGCGATGGACATTGGTCCTGCGATGGGTGCATTGCGTCAGAAAATGCAGGGAATCGCGCGCACTGAACTCGGGCGGCAGCGCGGACGCCTGGGAAGCCTCACTCCCGAACAGGAGCTGGCAATTGAAGCACTCTTGATTGCCACCGTTAACAAGATTTCACATCCCGTCCTGACTCAGATGCGACGTTCCTTCGAGGCCAGTGACGCTGAGACACTACAGTCACTCCGAGACGTCTTTGGCATCGACGAATAACCACACTGTCCAGACATAAATGGAACGACAATTGGTAATCGGTTCGCGTGGTTCGAGGCTTGCGCTGGCACAGTCGACTATCGTCAAAGATCAACTGTGTGCTGCCAGTCCGAGCATCAGCATTGAAATTCAGGTAATCAAGACGTCCGGCGACGTCAAAACTGATCCACTGTCGGTTATCGGAGGGAAAGGCGTCTTCACCAAAGAGCTGGAGGAGGCACTTCTCGACCGGCGAATCGATCTTGCGGTGCACTCTTTAAAAGACTTGCCGACTGTTATACCGAACGATCTGATTCTCAGTGCTATCGGTGAGCGCGAGGATCCGCGCGACGCACTTGTCCTCGCCAGCGGTGCAGCTCGCGCTTCAATTCGCAGTCTGCCCCCTGGCGCTGTAGTTGGCACATCAAGTCCCCGACGGGCAGCCCAGCTGAGGTATTTGCGTCCAGATGTGATCATCAAAGAGCTTAGGGGTAACATTGAGACAAGATTACGAAAGCTCGATGATGGCGAATACCATGCTCTCGTACTCGCTGCGGCTGGTCTGCGGCGGCTGCATCTGGAAAATCGGATCAGCCACCTTATCTCCACAGACGAAATGCTTCCGGCCGTCAGCCAGGGGGCAATCGGTGTGGAGACTCGCGCGGATGACCATTTTGCAAACGTTGTGGCAGCCAAAGCTGATCACCCGCAGACGCGCCTCGCCTGTACCGCCGAGCGCGCCTTCCTGCGGGCGCTTGGTGGCGGTTGCCAGTTGCCAATCGCAGGCCACGCCGTTGTGTCCGGCGATCAAATCAGCATCGACGGCCTGGTAGCCAATCCCGAAGGTAACGAATTAGTCCGAGAGCAGCTGAGTGGGGCCAGCAGCCAGGCCGCACAGATCGGCGCAGAATTGGGAACACGATTGCTTGAACGTGGCGCGAGATCGTTGCTGGGCACTACACGCAGTTGAAAACTTCAGCACTCAATACTGACATACCGACTCGTCCTCTCGAGGGCCGTACAGTCGTTATCACTCGGGCCCAGTCGCAGGCAGCCCAGTTTGCGACCGAGCTCGAAAAGTACGGCGCCAGGGTAATCGTTTGCCCTACAATTCAGATCACGGATCCCGAATCGTACGCTCGTCTCGATCAGGCGCTGGCCGACCTTTACGGTTACGATTGGCTAATCTTTACCAGTGTCAATGGCGTTGATTACTTTCTGCGGCGGGCACGACAACAACAGCACGATATATCCGAGCTTGATGCGCTTAGAGTTTGCGCTATCGGCGAAGCCACTGCCCAAAACTTGCGCGCCGCTGAAGTTCACGTTGATTTGATACCGACCGAATTCAAGGCAGAGGGAATCTATCAAGCCCTGGAACAGTTTGTTGGAGGTCGTGAGGCTCTACGAGGGCTCAACTTTCTTATACCGCGTGCCGCCGTCGCTCGAGATTATTTGCCAAAGGAATTGGAAGCTGCCGGTGCACGCGTCGACGTGATCCCCGCATACCGTACAGTGATACCCGAAAAGCTTGATCGCGGCAGGCTGGCGGCAATGCTCGCCGGAGGCGCTGACTGCATTGCTTTCACCAGTTCTTCCACGGTGAGAAATCTAGCGCAGCTGTTTGACATCAGGGATCTCAGCTCAGTCCTCGAGGGGATTGTCGTAGCTTGTATTGGTGACATCACAGCCGCAACCGCCGTGGAGCACGGACTGTCGCCGCAAATCCAACCTTCAGAATTCACAATACCAGCACTCGCCGGCGCGATAGCCGAGTTTTTCGCCGGCGGCAGATAATCTTAATGATCGGAAGCACGCTACGGTCGCTGTGCTAAACTCGTCATGCATGCCCTCGCCTAAAATACTTATCATCGACGCAGACTCGGCAGCTGCCGGAGCCCTTAAGGACCTATTGGCAGGCTGGGGATATGATCCAACCATCGCGGCGAGCAGTCCGGCCGCCTTGAGTTCAATGACCAATGGTGAGCCGGCGGCAATCCTCGAGTGTGGCCCGCCGGCGGCTGAAACCTTCTCCTTCCTGCGTGAACTGCGCGCCCAGGAAATCGACACGCCGGTAATCGTGATCACCGAAACAGGGTCGATCGAAAGGGCGATTCAAGCAATCCAGGAAGAGGGGGCTTATCACTATTTTGAAAAGCCTGTCGATCCCACCAAACTGAAATTGGTTTTGGATCGTGCCGTTGAGCTTGCTTTTGCCAAGAGAGAAAATGAACTGCTGCGCCGGCAACTTCAGGACCGCGGTGCGTTTGGCGAGCTGGTCGGCAATTCAGAGTCGATGCGGGAGATTTATGCGCTGATCGAACAGGTAGCGCCTTCGTCAGCCAGCGTTCTGATTACAGGCGAATCCGGCACTGGAAAGGAATTGGTAGCTCGCACACTGCACAACCTGAGCCCTCGTCGCGAGAAACCGTTTGTAGCAATAAACTGCTCGGCCATTCCGGAAACGCTGATGGAATCCGAGTTATTTGGTCACGAAAAAGGCGCCTTCACCGGCGCAGCCTCGCGCCGGCCCGGTTGCTTCGAGTTGGCGAACGAAGGAACCCTGCTGCTTGACGAGATCGCCGAGATGCCACCGGTATTGCAAGCAAAGCTGCTGCGAGTAATCGAAGAGCGTGCCGTTCGCCGTCTGGGCGGCCGCAAGGAAATCGAGGTCGATGTGCGGCTGCTCGCGGCCACCAACCGCCAGGCTCAGCAGGCAGTAGAAGACGGAAAGTTGAGAGGTGATCTACTTTATCGGCTGAATGTTTTCACAATCCATCTGCCATCACTGAGTCAGCGTAAGGAAGACCTGCCTTTGCTGGCGCAGCACCTGGTCACTAAGCTGGCTGAAAAGCACAACCGTCCCGCCCGCTTTCTGAGTCCGGCCGCGGTTGCAGCCCTGCAGTTTCACGCCTGGCCAGGAAACGTTCGAGAGCTGCGCAACGTTATCGAGCGAGCCGTGGTGATTTGTTCGGGTGAGCAAATCGAACGGCATCATTTCGCTCCCTATCCAATTGAACAACGGCAACGGTTGCGAGATGAAGATACGCTTACCTTGCCGGTGGGCACGCCAATCGAAGAAGTCGAGCGCCAGATGATCATGCGCACGCTGCAGAAAACAAAGAACAATAAGACGCGCGCCGCCGAACTCCTGGGCATCAGTCTCAAGACGCTCCATAACAAGCTGAATCTTTATCGGGAACGTGGTTTGCTCTATGACGACTGATGCTGCCAGCGTCCTGCTTTTTTTCATTGACGGCCTCGGCATCGGCAGACGCGGTTCAGCAAATCCCCTCGATGGTCTCCCCGAAAGCGCGCCACTAGCGCTGTTTCAGGACGAACAAACGGTCACTGTCTTTGATGGAATCGTGGTCCCCACCGATGCGTCTTTGGGAGTTTCAGGCAGGCCGCAGAGCGCGTCGGGCCAGACGACGATCTTAACCGGCGTGAATGCGCCGGGGCTGCTGGGCTATCACAAGCAGGGCTTCCCTAACAAGGACCTTCTCAAAATAATCAGCGAACACTCGGTCTTCCTGCAACTGACCCGTGCCGGAGTGGGTCCAATAACTTTCGCCAATGCTTATACGCAGCGGTTTTTCACTGAGCGGCCGCGATGGGTCTCTGCCACGACGGCAGCGGTGGAAGCTGCCGGGCTGCCGTTCAGAACCGTCGACGATCTGATGCAGGATCGCGCGGTCTATCAGGATTTTACCAACTCCCTGTTGATCGAGCGGGGCGAAACGTTGCCGGTCAGAACTCCGCAAGAGGCAGCCAGCGTGCTCGCAAGCATTGTCAAGGAGAACCGATTTACGCTTTACGAGTATTTCATAACGGACAAGCTGGGCCATGCTCAGGATATGCCGGCAGCAAGGCGTGCGCTGCAACATCTGGCCACTTTTGTGCGCGAAGTACTGACCCATCTTGATCTAAATCAAACTTCCATTATACTCACCAGCGATCACGGGAATATCGAAGATCTATCGTCGCGCAACCACACGCTTAATCCCGTTCCTACCATTGTGTGGGGCGCGAACCGGAACCAGATCGCCGCTCGAATCAGGAATCTTGCGGATATCACGCCTGCCATCGTTGAGACATTAACAAAAAACTCAAAAGCATACTGATGATTCCCACCAAACAGGACGCAGCGCAAACGCCTGGTCACGACAAGAATCTCAACAAGAACAATCCGCGAGAGATCTTTGGATGGAAGATGTACGACTGGGCCAACTCTGCCTTCTACACGACGGTCGTGGGCGCCTTGTTCAGTCCTTATCTCACCCGGCTCGCGCAGGATGCGGTGGGTGAAAACGGTGTCGTTCTAAATCTCGGATTTCTTGGCGCTATCACGGCCAAGTCGCTCCCAACACTTTGCGTTTCGATTTCAGTAGGCGCTCAAGTGTTCATTTTACCAATACTGGGGGCGCTCGGTGATTACTCGAATTTCAAGAAGCGCCTGATGGCCTTGTTCTGCTACGCCGGCGTTACCGCCAACTGTTTGCTCTTCTTTGTGACCGGCCGGCTTTACTTACTGGGTGGAATTCTTTTCATAATTGCAAATGTTTGCTTTGGCGCGTCGATTGTTTTCTACAATTCCTTTCTGCCCGAAATAGCTTCCGAGGATCAGAGCGACAAGGTATCGAGCCGAGGTTTTGCTTATGGCTACCTTGGCGGCGGACTGCTGCTGGCGTTGAACCTGCTACTGGTGCTCGGCGCTCCGCGCCTGGGACTATCAACAGGTTTGGCAGTCAGGCTCGCATTTCTCTCTGCCGGAATCTGGTGGGGAGGATTTGCGATCATTACTTTCCTGCTGCTGAGAAACCGGAAAGAGGCCAAACAACTCAAGCCCGGACAAAGCTATCTCACCGCGGGCTTCCTGGAGTTGGCATCTACGTTTAAGGAGCTGCGCCGCTTGCCGTTAACTCTTAGATATCTAATCGGCTATCTAATCTACAACGACGGAATTCAAACTGTAATTTTCGCCTCGAGTGCCTTTCTCGAACAGGAGTTGTTCAAATCAGAGAATCCGACTTTCCTGCTCGAGATTTTCCTGGTGGTCCAATTCGTTGCCGTCGCGGGGGCGTTACTGTTTGAGCGGCTGGCGTACCTAATCAAGGCCAAGAACGCGATTCTCGTCTCGTTGGTGATGTGGACTGGCGTAGTGATCTATGGTTATGGGTTTCTGCACACGGTGCCACAGGCTTGGTTAATGGCAATCGTGATCGCAATTGTGCTTGGCGGCTCACAAGCGCTGTCAAGGTCGTTGTTTTCGCGCATGATTCCAGCCGGCCGCGAGGCATCCTTTTTCGGCATCTACGAGGTTTCGGAACGAGGCACTTCGTGGATGGGTCCGCTTTTATTCAGCATAGTCGTAGCCCGAACAGGTTCCTACCGGCAGGCATTGGTCTCGCTGGTGGTCTTTTTTGTGGTGGGCCTCATCATTTTATTGCTGACCGACACTGACCGGGCGATTCACGAGGCTGGAAATCTCGTACCCGAGGAGGCGAGGGGCAAATAAAGGGTCGCGGGTCAGTTCAAGGTTCCATGTTCATCATTTCGAGGCGAGAGGCTACGGAAAAGTCATCAAGCGAATTATCGTAGTAAGGGACGCAGAAGTTAACGTAAGACTGGACGCGATGGATAAAAAAGATGAGCTATGGGGCGCCGGGCCATCGCTGTTTGACTTGCAAAAGCGCATTGAGAGTCTTGAAGCTCAGGTGGCTGCACTGAAGAAAGGGCGCTAAATTCACGAGGCGGGCCGATGCTGTATCTGCGCGATTACTTTCGACAAGAATCAGTTCGGTACCATATCAACCGTGCCCATCGGCACATCCTTCGTGCACGACCTAATTCGCTTGTAAGTTAAGGCGAGGCCTCGCATTGTTCCGTGTTGTTGCACGGCCTCGATGGAATAGTCTGAGCAGGTCGGCCGATAGCGGCATGCGACCTTACCTTTCAAAAGCGGTCTACCGACGGCTTGATAAACTCGCACACATCCGACATAGGCACGCGCCGTCAATTGATTTGCAGGCGAGCGTGAGACATCCACTGCTAGCGCCAGCCCGCTGACCAAAACCGTCAACAATAAAATCCGCTTGAGCTTCATCATGCTTTTTCACAATGCGGACAGACCGGCAAGCCCTGCATCCGCTGCTGACCGCAACTTGGACACGGCACGAGATTGCCCTGGGATCTTTGCAATAGATATATGATTAAGCCCGTTATGTTTAAAAGTCCCCACCACTTAATACTGTCGGCGTTGGGCATACCTCGCGCCGTAGCATCGCGTTTAATCCACTTAATAATAAAGACACAAAGACCAACAAAGGCCCCCAGCGGAACAAAAATGAGCAGGAGGTAAATAAAAATGGCAAATACTCCACATCCCAAAGTGCTGCCACAGGACGCGCAACCCGTCGCCGCTGCACACCCTTCTTCAGGCCCGCCTCCTCGGCTCTGAGCAAGCACAGCGTTACTAGCCAGGAGCAAGGCTACTGAAGCAAAAGTGAGATATCTTGATTTCGTCATTGGAGGTCTCATCTTTCGAAAAATATAATGAGCTTGTTCATCAGCTTTGGGTGGCGCGGGGGCGATCTCTGTAAAGAGCAAAAGGCAAAATGTTCAAAAATTACTGAGTCCGCACAATTCTGACAACCCGCAAGCCATAAGGGCCCCCGCGGGCGCTTGGAACATCATAGCGGCGACTCGCGGAACGCAACTCGGAGGCATCGACGTTCGACGACCCGCCGCGCAGCACCCGCAGCACCCGGTATCCCTTATCCGCGCCAGCCTCCCATGTACTCCCATCCACTGGCGCGCCATTGTAATTTCCATGGAACAAATCCTGACACCATTCCATGACGTTGCCATGCATATCATACAAGCCCCATCCGTTTGCCTGCTTCGTCCCGACTGGATGAGCATTGTAGCCAGAACCAGAGTTCTTGTAGTACCACGCTATCGAGTCCAGATCGCCTGCGTAATCCCCAATCGTCTTCGCACGGCACGCGTATTCCCACTCCGCCTCGCTCGGCAAACGATAATAGAAGCCGTCGTTGCGCTCGTTCAGTTGCGCCAGAAACAGTTGCGCATCGTCCCATGACACTTGATTTACAGGGCAAGTGTCACACTTCTTGAAACTCGGATTGTGCCCCATCCCCGCCTGCCATTGGCCCTGCGTTACCTCATACTTCCCCATATAGAACGGCTGGCCGATCGCGACTCGATGCACCGGCGTCTCGTTTGACATTCCATAGGTCGATCCCATCATGAACACACCCGCCGGGATCAATACAAATTCGATTCCCTGTTGACTCTCTGGTTGTGACGCGCTTGTCTTCGCCGCACCCGATGGCTCACTCGCCTTATTGCCACCGCTATTCGATGGCTGTGTATTAGTTGGTTGAGAGTCGACGGGTTGCGACTTATTTGCCTCCGGACTGATCGGATTTGACGTTGCGCCGCTGCCGAACAACGATTGTCGCTTGGTAATGAGCAAGTAACCGCCTCCCCCCAACGCAAGCGCGAGCACGAGACCGACCGCGAGCTTGGGCCATCGCCTCTTTTGGATTTTCGGCTGAACAGGGGACGGAATGGGTTGCTCATGGGGGTAAACGCGGGCCGGTTCAAAGAGCCTTACCATGGTTTTCGCGGGTGGCAATCCGCCTGGGTGAGGGTCTGGGAAGGCCGGCTGTACCGCTGGCTGCGTCGGCGGAATCAACACTTGGTCTTTGCGGTGCAGCTTCAGCGTTTCATTTTCGTTCATCAGCGCGAGCGCCAAAGCGTCGCCAAACTCACCCGCGTTCTGATAACGGGCTGTTGGCTCAAAAGCGAGAGCCTTGAGCATTATTCTCTCGGCTTCGTCTGGCAACCGCGGCCGGAGATCCGAAGGCTTGGCGCGCACGCCTTCGCGTTGCATATCGGAAAGGTGAGCAGTCGTGTCGGGATTGAATGGACGCCGTCCAGTTACCATCTCATACGCGATCACTCCGAGGGAGTAGATATCGCCGGCGGCGGAGACCTTTGCTCCGCGCAGTTGTTCAGGTGACATGTAAACGATCGTGCCGGCCGTAGCCGTACCGGTAATTGTGCTCGGAGCGATGACTGATTCCTTAATCTTCGCAATTCCAAAGTCGACGATCTTCACTTGCTCATCGCCGCGACCGAGAGCCTGAAGCATGATGTTTTCCGGTTTCAGATCGCGATGGTAAATCTTCTTCTCGTGAACTGCGCTGAGAGCGGCGCCGATCTGCTTGATCATTGACGCTACGCGTTCCAAATCCATGCCTTCGGGCTTAGCCTTTATCGCATCACGTAATGCCATGCCTTCAACATACTGCATCACGATATAAGGCTTGCCGTCTGGTAGTTCACCCATATCGAGGATGCCAACTACGCCGGGATGGTCGACGCGCGCGAGCGCTTCCTTCTCTTGCTGAAACTTCTGCATGAACCACGCGTCGCGCAGCGACTTTTCCAAGAGAATCTTCACCACGACTGGCTTGTCATGGAGCTTATGATCCCGAGCAAGATAGACCGCGCCCACACCACCATGGCCCAGTTCTTTTTCTATTAAGTAACGCCCATCAAGTATGGCCCCTACGAGTTTGTTCGTTGCCGGGCCGTCCGGACTAGAGTTTGTCGAGCTATCGTCCATAAGGATCTTCAGACCATCAGAGCTTCCGACGCTATCTCCTTGACTCTCCAGCCAAATGAATCCGCGCAGACGCAGACCAAGGGTTGTCAATGTGGGTCCCACCTAAAAGGCAACTAAGAAGCGAATCGAAGAGCGGACTACCTCGCTGCAGCCTTCTTTCAACCAGACGTTGACAGCAGAGCAGGGTTCCGAGAAATGCGTCCGGCGAGAAGTGGCTGAGTGGACGCGCCCAGGGAAGCTCGGGTTTGCGAATTCTGGCGGCAAGTTTATACATACAAGTGATGTTTGGCAATGAATACTGGAAACCGCATTCAGTTACCGATCCTCTAACCAAAAGGAATTGGTTCCCGTTAATTAAGATCGGCTTGCTTAGGATGGGGTGAAAAGTCTTGAGTCGTAGATCCAAGTTTGTGACGGGGTACGATCACTTAGCCGGCCAGCTTTTGCTTCTTATCATTCGCCGCTTTTTCCAGACACTCAGTAGAGCAGTAGGACGACAAGCCCGAACGACCACCGATCGACCGGTCGACTGGAACCCAGGTGTGGCAGGCGGCGCACTGAATCAGTTTATGCTGCACCTGCTTGGCCTGGGAGGTGGTGCTTCGGGGCATAGCTTCGCCCGCCGGATTGAGCACACTTAATATTTTCCGAATCACTTGAATGTACGGCCGAAGGCGTGAATAGATCAGCAGAAATCCGAGGCCAACGAGTGCGCTAATGACTAAGTACTTCAAGACCGTTTCTGAGCAGCCTCTGATTAGCGATTGTCATCGCCCGAGCGGCTCCCGCCTGAATAAGGTATGTCATGAGCGCGCCGTCTCGGCGTAGGATCCGTCGAACGCCGGCGTGGTTGGGTCTCTTTGGTGCGGCGGTCAATGCTCCCCGGCGGGAGACCACGTCCGTGCACTGCTTCTTCGAGTATGCGAGTGATCTCCTGCGATAGCGTTCGGTGCTCGGCTGCCGCTCGCCGGCGCAGGGACTCTTTGAGATGATTCGGAACGTATGCTCCGATGAATACTCCCTTACGATTCGCCATCTTCTCGTCGGCTCCTCCTCCAAGTTTTTTCAAGCCGGTACCGATTGGGACCTTCAGGTCCCGACAAAAGCCATGCAGGTAGAACAGGTCTGTAAGCCGAATTCTGTACTCCGGCCAGTGGCCGAAGTGGCGATCATTCATCTAGCCCAACCGTTGCCGGCTGGATCGAGCGACCTACCCGGAGGTCGTAGCAGTTCTAAACTTGCAAATCTGCGATCCAGGATCTCAAATCTGAAATTCCCAAACTGCTTTGGGCGGGCAGCCCTGTGACGCCTCCCTATTTGGTCTTGCACTGCGAGGAGTTTGCCTGGCCGCGCGTGTCACCACGCGCGCCGGTGCGCTCTTACATTAAGCCCCATGAAGGGGCCGCACCGTTTCACCCATCACCTCCCACGCTCACGCGATTTTCAGATCTCAATCGAGAATCTTCAAACTCGCCACATGCGCGGGTGGCTGGTCTATTCTCTGTTGCACTTGTCGTCGCCCGAGAAAATCTCAGATTTAAGATCTGAAATCTGAACTCTCAGATTTGAGCATCTAACTTAAGACACTCATTCTGATTCTGCGATGTGCGATCTCAAGTTCGATCTGATATCTGAATCTGAGATCTCAAATCTGAGATTTCCTCGAACGCCCCGCCGTTAGCGGGCTCGCTGCCCTTTAGTGTTCGGACTTTCCTCTCCCGTCCCGCTCCAACTCTGTTGCCAGACTCGAAACGAACCGGCAGCGACCGCCCGACCTGTTCTCTTGCAAGGCGAAGCGATTATAGCAAACACGTGTTCAACACGTACAGCATGCTGGCAGTAAGCTTTAAACCGAGGTTAAAACGTCAGTTCTCACCCAAAGTACTTGAAGCCCACGCGCAAGCCGTTCAGCACCGAGGGCGGCATGAAAAATGAAGCAAAAAAAGCTGCGATTGAGTGAGAGAAAGCCAGCGCCAGGAGATTGGGATAGCGCTGATAAACCGCTGCCCATAACAAACCCCCAACAAACGTCAAGCCGGTCAACACCGGGTTGGGCAAATGCAGGAGAGCGAAGAGCAGGGCCACCAGTAGAACACTGGCAAAACCGCGACCAAAGATGACTTGCGCCCGGCGATTGATATAACCCTGAAGCGCGTACTGTTGAAAGAGAGCCCAAAAAGGGAGAAACAGGAGTTTTGATCGCGATGGCCTAAACGACAGGGAGTTGCCTGAAAGCCACGTCAGTAGCAGCATAACCACGATTACAGTAATCGTGGGAACGAAAAGAATTCGGAGGGCTGCCGGCAGATTGTCAAAACGGAAACCGAGATCTTTCGCGGTTTCCCCGTAGGCGCGGTGCGAAGCAAGCATCAAACCGAGCCCCAGCGCTATGGGTACAACGACCAGCCAACGGCTTCTGCCGAAAAAGGAAAGCACAACCCACTCAGCGAGTAACGCAGAGATTACCACCGAGACTATCTCCCATCCGGCCAACAATCTCCCGGAAACGACCGCCGTCAACTTCTCTCGAGCTTCATGACTCATAGGGGGGAGAAACTACCGCGGCTTATCTGATCATCCGGCTGTTCAAATCCACCAGGGTGCCATCTGCGTTTCGGCGAAAGCGGATGGGATCACCGATGAGCTGCAACGTGCGCTTGGTGCCTTCAATGCCGGCGTGAACGGCGTAAACGCGGGCCTCGTGCTCGCCCGGTTCAACTGCGGGCGAGGGAAACTCAAATCCATGCCACTGATCTCTGGCCCATCCCGCGGCAACCACGTCGGGGCGCGATCTGTCGGCCAGACTGTTTCCCATGAACGTCTCGTCTATGAAAATCTGAACTTCCACCCGATCCCAGGGCGCAGCATCATTTACGACCCAGCCTGCAATCGAACGCGGTGTCGCTTCACCCCAGCCATGAAAAAACGGAGGAAAGGCCTCGAGGAAGAACAGCACGGCGATCACCCCGACGAGTAGAGTCTCCGCAACAGACTTGGCGATCAGAATACGGACCAGGGTGTTGGCAGCTTCTTTCATGTTCGCAGCGGGTAACTTGATTCAACTTCGTTTTCTGGGAGCGGGCAAGCTTTCTGGTGGAAATAGATTTGGCCAGCGAGTCCCCAATTCCTCACGAACGAGTTCCTCGACCTCGTCGGCGGTTTCGCAACTGAGGACTCTTTCGGCAATATTACGAGCGTCTCTCGAATCGATCTGCGAAATCGCTTGCCGCACTCGCGGGATGGACGAGGGCGTCATGCTCAGATCAATAGCTCCGAATCCCACCAGCAACACCGCGTACGCTGGAGTAGAAGCCATTTCTCCACAAACGATTACCGGAATTCCGGCCTGTTTCGCGACCCGCAACGTCTGGTCGATGCTCGAGAGAACTGCTGGATGCAACGTGCGGAACCATTCAGATACATTATCGTTGCCGCGATCGACGGCCAGGGTGTATTGGACCAGATCGTTCGTTCCTAATTCGAAGAAATCAACTGCGCGGGCAATTTGCTCGGCCATCAGCACTGCCGAAGGTACCTCGATCATTGCTCCGACTTTTACTGGTCCATAGGCCGTTCCTTCAGCCTGAAGCTTCCGGCTTTCTTCTTCAAGCATTTCGCGAGACCGCCTGACATCACCTACATCGGCGACCATCGGCAGGACCAGATCGAGATTTCCGCCGGTGGCGGCGCGCAGGATGGCGCGTAACTGTGTACGCATCATCTCCTCGTTGCGCAGATCAAAACGAATTGCCCTTAAGCCAAGCGCCGGATTCTTTTCCGTTTCGTCAAGTATCTCGCGCCCCCCAAGGTCGAAAAGCCGGACAATTGCCCCGCCTTTACCGGCTACGTCCGATAACGATTTATAGGCCTCGTATTGCTCGTCTTCTGCCAACATTACCCCCGGCCGGGTCAGCAGGAACTCCGAACGATAGAGACCAATACCGCTGGCGCCATATTTTGTGATACCTCCAAATTCGGCAGCAAGCTCAACGTTGGCGCGCAAGCGAACCTCGACGCCGTCGCTAGTGATTACGGGCTCCTGGGCGGGCGCCGGATCCACACTCCGGCTAACTCGTTTTTGCGCCTCGGCCTGATATCTCTCCACGGTTTCCGGCGTCGGGTGCAAGATGACTTCCCCATGGAACGAGTCGACGATGATTTTGTCGCCTGTTCGCGTGCGCCGGAAGAAATCCCGCAAGCCAACAACGGCGGGAATCCCCAGCCCGCGCGCAATGATGGCCATGTGAGAGGTCCACCCACCGGTATCGGTAGCAATAGCCCGGGCTCGTTGCAGGTCTAATTCGGCAACTGTCGAGGGAAGCAGATCGGGAGATACAATCACGGCATCAACTGAAAGGCTGCGGTACTGAGGACGCTCGCCACTCAAATTCACCAGCAGACGTTGGACCACATCCTCGATGTCTGAGCCTCGTTCGCGTAGATATTCGTCCTTGATTTCCGAGTAGACCGACAATAATCGATCGCCGACCACCTTTACAGCCCATTCAGCATTCGCAGACTCCCGGGTGATGTGATCTTCCACTTCTTCAATCAGCTGGGCGTCCTCAAGAAACAGCAGGTGGGCGTCGAAAATATATGCATGGCTGCGGCCCAGCTCCTGTTCGGCGCGCTGCTTGATCGCCCGCAGTTGTTTGCGCGCAATCCGCACGGCAGCACGGAATCGGCGGAGCTCGCGTTGTACATCCGCTTCGTCGACCCGCGCCCGGTAAACCGTCCGGGCCCCGTTGTGTAAGCGCAGCACGCGTCCAATGACAACACCTTCAGAGACTCCTAATCCCTTGCGGCGACTTTCCTCCTGATTTGCCGCGGCGTGATGGAATACGATTCGGTCGGTTTCGCCGAATTCATCTGCGAACAAAGCCAGCACTGCCTGAAGCGCGTCTTTTTCGTCAACCCCATCAGCCAGCAGCACCAAGTCAGTACCGCGAGTCGCGGCCAGCATCAGGACGCTGAGAATGGATTTGGCATCCGCGCTGATGCTTCCATCCGCCCGTTGCAACTTGACAGCGCTTTTGAATTGGCCGGCAATGCGGACGAGCTTCGCTGCGGCCCGCGCATGAAGCCCAAGCCGGCTAGTGACGGTTAAGTGCTGCTTAATCATTTAATCCGCAGAGCTTTTCGGTGACGCGTTAAGGAGGTCGCCCGCCATATAGATTCCCTGCCGCCCCTGATCGCAGATGCGCCGGGCCATTTCTGCAAGCGACTCCGTCCGCGATTGAGTGGCGAGCTTGATGACCATCGGTAGATTCACGCCGGTAAGCACCTCCACCCTCCCCTCCTCCAGAAACATCGAGGCAATATTAGTAGGCGTGCCGCCAAACATATCGGTAAGCAATAACACTCCCGCTTTTTGTGAAACACGCGAGATCGCCCGCTGTACTTCATCGCGAGCGGCGTCGACGTCGTCGTGCCAGCCGATTGATACGGCGGTGATATGCGAAACGGTCCCGATAATCATCTCGGCTGCAGCAAGCAGTTCGGCGGCGAGGTGTCCGTGCGTCACGATGACTCCGGCGATTTTTCTGATCTCCTCCGATTGCGCGGATGTCTGCGGTTGAATGTTGCTCATCCAGGATTCTCCTTCGGACTATCGCCGATTGGCCTCTCTCACATCACGGTGCACCGCATGTGCGTCGTAACCGGAACGCCTAAGTGTTTTGGCCAGTGCGTTCGCCACCATTACCGATCGGTGCCGTCCCCCGGTACATCCAATTCCGACCGTCACATACGATTTGCCTTCGCGCTTATAGAGCGGCAGCAGATAATTCAAGAGATCGATAAACCGGCGCAGTGTTTCGCCCACTTCCGGCTGCGCTTGCAAAAACTTGATGACACGCCTGTCATGACCGGACAAGCGTTTTAGTTCCGGCACAAAATGCGGGTTAGGCAAGTGCCGCACGTCGAATAACAATTCCAGATCGCCAGGGTTCCCATACTTGTGGCCAAAACTCAGTAGTTCAACCCGCATCGGAGTGCCCTGCTGATTCGGGCTGAACCGATCGAGCAACAACCGGCGTAGTGTGTGGACTGAATGGTCCGACGTATCGATGATCTGATCCGCGAGCGAGCGAATCCGGGCCATGGCAGCACGTTCAGAGCGAATGGCCTGTAGCAGGCGCTGATCCTTGTGCGCTGGATGAGGACGCCTGGTTTCACTGAACCTGTGTTGCAAAACTTCGTCCGAAGCCTCGAGGAACAACACGTAAACGCTGAGGCCTGTTGCTCGCAAGGCTCGCAACTGCTTCCCAAAGTGACCGAGGAAACCACCTTCGCGGATATCAATCACCAGGGCCGCTTGCGTTATTCCCTTTTCCTCATCAGCGGTGGTGATGAGGCGAGCGAAGGTTGGCAGCATCGTGAGGGGGAGATTATCGACACAGAAATATCCCAAATCCTGAAACGCGTTCGTTGCGGAAGACATTCCCGAGCCGCTCAAACCGGTGATGATTACGATATCGGGATTGGCGCCCTTGGCCGGCGAGTGGCTCTTTTTCCTTTTGACCATAGAAAATGGTTCGGTAAACGGACCGATGCTCCAGTTTACTACGATCGGGTGCAACTTTCCTCGGACGGCAGTGATTAATCGCCCGGTTTCTTATGGATTTACGCTGTGGTTTTAGCCCATAAAAGAATCCACGAACTCGCACGAAGGGTGATGCCGCTTAGTGTGATTTCGTGGATCGGTTGAATGTTTAACTGCCAGGCGCGACAGCAAGACGACTCACTATTAGCTCTGACTTTGTGAGCGGTCCTTACGGTTCAATTAAGCCGAAGTTGCCATCGCTCCGCTTGTAAAGCACGCCCAAACGTTCGGTGTCAGCGTCACGAAAAACAACAAACTGATCTGCTTCGGAGGTGAGACGAAGGGCTGCCTCTTCAGCCGTCATGGGCTTGACGGTGTAACGTCGCGCGGCAATGATTCGTGGCGGCCGCGGCGATGCTTCCAAGCGCCCGTCGGGTTCCGGAGCCACGGCGGCGGCCCGTTTTGCGCCCTGCTTTCGGCCGATGATCTTATTCTTAAGCTTCAATGCCTGCTTTTCAATTTTGGCGATCGCGGCTGTCAGAGCCATGTACATGTCGGCGTTTACAACTTTTGCCGTCAGCGTGTGATCGCGCCAGTAAACCACCACTTCCCCGATGTGCCGGTTCTTCTCGACGTCAATGATTACATGTACGGTCGCAGTTGAATCATTGAAAATATGCTCGAGCTTTTTGAAATGATCCTCAACATGCTTACGAATTGCAGGAGAAACAACCACGTGTCGGCCCGTATACTCGAATTTCATTTATGCCGTCCCTTCCTGAATCAAATATACCAATGCTTGCACCCGCAGTTCTACTTTGCGGTTCAGCACAATGCTCACTTTCGGCGAAGCTGATTTGTTTTGCGTCGCTCGAGGGGGCTTATACAACAGCGCGACGCTCACGCGACCCGGGGATTTGCATCTGATCGCGATACTTTGCAACAGTGCGGCGCGATAGTTTTATTCCGTCCTTGGCCAGGATTTTAACTACTTGATCATCAGTTATCGGATTGTGAGTGTCTTCGTCTTCGATTAGTTTCTTGATCTTCAGCTTGATGATGCGGGTGGAAATCTCCTCCCCTTCCTCATTCATCATCCCTTCGGTAAAGAAGCGTCGCAACTCGATTACGCCTTGCGGGGTATGGGCGTACTTCCGGTTTACCACTCGCGAGACAGTAGAGAGATGCATGCCGATGTCTTCAGCAATATCTTTCAACATCATCGGCTTGATATGCTCGACGCCCTTATCAAGGAAATCCTTTTGCCGGTGCACTATCGATTCAACCACTTTGTAGATGGTCTGGCGGCGGTGCTCGATATTTCGCAAAAGATCGACCGCCGAACGGACTTTCTCACGAATAAAACTCTTGGTCTCGTTGCTGACTCCGGTCTGGCCCAACATCTGCTGGTACTGCTGACTGATTCGCAAGCGGGGACTGCCATCATCGGCAAAATAGATGATGTAGTCTTCATCGCCTTCATCGAGCTTTTCGATATAGATTTCCGGACTGATCAGTATCGGCTCTTCCGAGGAATAGCGCCTGCCCGGATAGGGATCGAGCGTGCGAATAACCTGCAGCTCGGCGAGCAACGTATCGACGTCAATTCCGGTTTGTTTGGACAGGTTTGGGAGTTTGTGTTGCTGTAGATCCGAGAGGTGGTCGCTGATCAATCGGCTTGCGAGCCGATCGCGTTCACCGCGGACCTCGAGCTGCACCAGCAGACATTCGCGGACGTCCCGAGCTCCGCACCCCACAGGATCGAGTCGCATTACCGCTTGCCGGGACTGTTCCACAGTTTCCGCCGACCAGGGACCCATTGCGGAAATCTCTTCCTCCGTGGCGGTCAACCGCCCGTCGGCATCCAGATTTCCAATTACGCAGATCGCTGCGTTGCACACTTCCTCGGAGATGGGGTTCATGTGCAGCTGCCATTCCAGATGTTCCGCAAGGGACGGGGCCCGGGTAAGAAACTGTTCAAAGGTGGGCGCGTCTTCTTTGTATTCGATCTCCTGGGTTTTGTATCCCGGATCCAGGTAATCCTGGAACTCCCGACCAAAATCGATTTCCTCAAAAGGATCGCGAGCGGCCTCTTCACCCACGATCTCATCGCCAATCGAATCCTCGCTCAGGTCGCTCCCGGCGGCGTCGAGTCCTTCTCCCTCACTTTCCGCGAGTGTCGTCACCCCTGTGTCGAGATCGCCGGAACCGTTTGAAGCCGGACTGCCGAGTTCGGGTCCTGTAACCTCTACCTGTGTTTGCTCAGGACTGGCCCCGGAATCAGAGTTGGCGAGGTGATCGAGGATTTTCTCAGCCAGTTCTTGCGCCTCTTCCTGCGTGGCTACCTCTTCCAGCACCGGGTTTTCCAGCAACTGCTGCTGAATCAGATCGGTGAGTTCAAGCGTAGTCATCTGCAACATCTCAATGCGTTGCCGCAGCTGCGGCGTCAGCACGAGTCGTTGAGAGAGGCTGGTAGTAAGCTTAAGAGACATTCCTACAGGTTAAATACATCAGGTCCGATTATTTTTCTTATTATTGCGCTTAAGCGCGCGGGGAGAATTATAACCGATTCCTAGTCTGTTTTGCGCGACCAGTTTTACATCCTAAACTTTTCGCCCAGGTAGAGCCGCCTGACTTCCGCATCATCTGTCAAGTCTTTTGGCTTCCCTGAGCGGAATATGCAACCCTCAGCCATGATGTAGGCGCGGTCGGTGACTCCCAGAGTCTCGCGCACATTGTGGTCGGTAATCAGGATGCCGATGCCTCGATTCCGTAGATAAAGTATGACATTTTGTATATCGTCCACGGCCTTCGGGTCGATGCCGGCAAATGGTTCATCGAGCAGAATATATTGCGGTTCAGTTGCAAGGGATCGGGCTATTTCGGTGCGGCGTCTCTCGCCGCCTGAAAGCGCGTCGCCGCGCGTGTTGCGTACATGCGCAATGCCAAACTCTTCTAACAACTCTTCCAGTCTTTTGAGCTGTTCGCGTCTGCGAAGACCCATCGTCTCGAGCACGGCAAGGATGTTCTGCGCAGCCGTCAGTCTGCGAAATACGGAAGGTTCCTGCGGCAGGTAGCCAAGCCCCAAACGGGCGCGCAGGTACATCGGCAATTTCGTGACGTCACGCTCACCGAGGCGAACGGTGCCCGCGTCCGGTTGCTCCAGGCCCACGATCATGTAGAACGTTGTCGTCTTGCCCGCGCCATTGGCACCAAGTAGCCCAACTACCTCGCCTCGTTCCACAAACAGACTGACATCGTCCACCACCCGACGTCTGCCATAGCTCTTCTGTAAACTAAGGGTGGCCAGTGCCGAGTTAGACGGCGCGGATTGCGGCTCGCGATCAGACGCAACTCTTCGAGCAGTGACTTTCGTCGACGTTTCGACCGCCACAAAATCCTCAGCTGGAGTGCTCATCTGATCGGAGTCTCAATTTGAATCCAGGGAAACAACGATATATTGGGTGACAATTCGGGCAACAAGGCAGCCGGGGCTTAGGGCTTGCTGACTTTGTGCGTCGACCGCACCCGTCCCGGCGACAATGGTCCGCGAGTGTCGTCGGCGGTCACTCTACCGTCGCGTACGTTCACGGTCAAACGCCCACCTTCAGTGCTTCCCTTTTCTCCATCCTCTACGCGTGCGGGATTTCCCTTCAGCACTGCCACTTCGTCGGCGGTTGTGTACTGGATCCAGTCTCCGGTGCCTTTTCGATTCGGTTGGGTTAGCACGACGTTTTTCTGCGCAATAGTCTTTTCTACGTCGCTCGAGTCTTTCATCAGGTAGGCGTCGGCGACGCCGCTGGTTATACGATCGGTTCCCTGCCTAATATCAACATTCCCTTCATAGTGCAGGGTGCGATTTTGGTCCGAATAATTCATCGCATCGGCGGTGGCAAATACCGGAACCGTCGTTGCTGTGCCGGCCGTCCGGCGTCTGGCATTGTACAGGGCGCTTTGCACACGTCCGTTTACTTCCATCCGTTTCTCGTTCAGGTAGATCGTCAGCTTGTCGCCACGTACAAAATTATCGTCTTGCCAGGCCCGAGCGTTGCCCGTGTAGATGGCCACACCGCTGTCGCGATGCAGCTCTCCTCGTTCACTGCTGATGTATACCGGACTCTTAACGCTTGAAAAAGGAGTAGCGCCGTTTGTTTGCTCCTGGCTGTAGTAGGTGGTCGCAGTCTTGCCTCGACTGTACGAAACATTGTTGCGCAAGTCGGAATCGAGTTCGACTGCTTTTGTTCTTCCACGCGAGTCCCAAATGGTCGGCTCTCCGCCTCGCAGGCGCACGGTCTCGTCCGACGCCGTATAAGACACGGTGCCGGCAATTCCGTTGCGGTCGCCCTGGTTGAACTTGGCTTCGCCTTCCGCATCGATGCGTTCAGCATCCTGTGTTTCCTTCACAAAAACCGCGGAGATCTTCTGTGCCGTCAGTGTCCGGGCAGGTCTGTTTTCTGAAGGTTGGACCGCCTCGATGAGGGCCTTCGCCCCACCCGAGGCGACGAATGTGCGCGCAAGGTTCCCCGCTTCATAGAAGTCGCAATCGAAGCGCGGCGCCGTCAACGTCTTCTTGTCGGCGTTCACCCCTTTATTCACCGGCTCAATGAACAATTCCGCGTTTCCGGCGGCTTCGGCTGCCTGAAGATCCTTTCCCTGCGAGCGCCAGATCAGCTTCACGGTATCCGCTGTCAGCCGCTTGTTTGCAGCACGCGGATCGTTCGCTTTCGATTTGGGCGCGGAAAGATTAATAGTTGATCGGCCTTCAGTGCGCATCTGCTTCAGGACGCTGCGGTCAGTCTGGGCCTCAAATAACACTTCAATCAAGTTGGCGCCCGCCAGATCCAAATCGGCGTCAGCGTCGAGACTGCGGGCGTGGGTTTCGTACTGCGCGACTGCGCGCTCCAACTGCTGGTCCTTGTCGAGGTAGAAATCCAGATTCGCCGAGTTCACCTCGGCTGCTCGTCCTTCCTCCAAAGACCGCATGTAGGAATGCCCTCGCACCTCGACTTTCTCAAGACGCTTCTGCGCGTTGAGCAGGGCGTACATTACGTCCCCGCTCATCACCGCGCGGTCCTGTTCGGCGGTAACGCCTTCGCTGAATTCAAGCCTCAACGTTTCCTGTTTGAACAGCGCATGTCCCGATCGAATCGTTACTGGTTTTGACCGGGGGGAAGGCTTGGCAGTCGGATTGGCCAACGCTTGCGGCGTGATAGTGATAGCAACGTCCTTTTGCAGTTGGAGAATCTTTGCTTTTGAATAAACGAATGCGCCGGTAGAACTGCCCGAGACATTCTCTCTGCTGAACGAGACAGCCACGTCGGTGTGGGCGACTTCGTTGTTCTGATCATAGGAGAGAGATTCCGTATTCACCTTCAAAGCATCGCGAGTCTCGATCTTCACGCTGCCGGTAAATGTAATCACAGATGTTTTGGGATCATAGATTGCCCGGTTGGCGGCAATCTGGTCAGGCTTGTCTCCGTCGGTGGGATAAACGACCAGACTCACATTCTCGAGTTCGTGATGGTTATCAGAGAAGGTGATGTCTCGTGAGGCTTTGACCAACATATAAAGACGATCTCCCTTTGTCACGGTCTGTTCATAGCCCTCGATAATGCCGGTGACCTCTTTTGAAAGTTCCGGGGTCTCAGACTTTAGACGAAAGGGTTTGTTGTTGCGTAAGCGGTAGTAGGAAATGGCCACGAACGCCAGACCAGCCGCAAGTAAAGCAACGGCGAGAATGCGGGTCAGGAGCGGCACCCGCGCTCGTAATCCGATGGCCACCGCTCGTCGTCGCGTTAATTCTTGCATATCTTGTTCGTTGTCCGTGGTCCGTTGTTCGTTGTCCGTGGTCGCCGGCAATGCTGGTTGTTCTTGCGATCAGTACCACTTGACAGCTGACCACTGACTACGGACCACCTCAACATCTCAATTGTAACCGCACTTCAGGATACATGCAGCCCTATGAACAGCCAAAGTACAAGTTCCACTAAGGGGCTTTGTCAAAACTCTTGCTTGATGCCCTCAGAATTCCAGCCACCCGCCTCAAAATGAACAGGCACAAACTGGTGCTAGCATACAAGGTAACAGAATTTGCCGGTCAGGAAGGGGGGCACTCAAGCTGTGAGAATTTGCAAGTCAGGGAGGAGGCACTCAAGGGAAGAACCGCAACGACAAACCTAAGACATGATCCACCAAATCACACGAAATAAATAGCGGAACACTTCGTGTAAGTTTGTTTTTGTTCGTGTGATTTCGTGGATCGGTTCCCTGGTTTAATCGGCAAACCATCCATCAGCAGCTAGCAACTTTACACCAATCAACTGGCGGCCATCCACTTCATCGCGCCACACGCCATTCACTTCCGCGTCGAGCTGACGACCGAAGGGCGGCGTCAACTTTACAACGCTGCCAATCACAACCTGGGTCTCGAGGACAATTGTCGCGCCGCCGCGACTAATCTTGATTGCCTGGGCTTTAACATGAAAAGGTTCCCCGGTCGCATCCTCCCCATCAACTTCCACCGCGAACTCGACCGGAACACGCGGGCTGCGCGGCCTTTGCGAGGGCGCCGCCACTCCACGCCGTTCATTCTCGTTCATTCAAATCACCAGCCTTTTAATAAATGGATCGGATGAGCCTGGCTCATTCGGAGAGGAGGGGGCACGTTTCAGTTTACCCAATCCCGGGTGAGATTGTTAAGCGGTATTCTAACGGTTGACCAAATTCTCGAACTCTTCCCAAGTATTCTTTGTTTTATTTCGTGGATCCTACCCCAGGCTACGCAGAGCCGACGCGAGATGAAAGGACATCCTTGACACCTGTGAAAGATCACACAGACGCCGCGATAAAACCCTTATAAAGCAACAACAGAATCAGGCCACCCACAATCACGCGATAAACGATAAATACTCCCGTCGAGTGTGTGCGCAGGTAACGCAGCAGAAACCAAATAGAGGCATAGCCTACAACCCCTGAAACTATGGTTGCGACCAGCAATGAACTGTAACTCCCTGGGGGAAGACGATGGATGGCTTCCTTCAACTCCAATAAGCCGCTGGCGGCAATTGCGGGAATAGACAGCAAAAACGAAAAGCGTGCCGCAGTTTCGCGGGTTTCGTCGACAAAGAGTCCCGCCATTATCGTTGATCCCGAGCGGCTTGAACCGGGAATCAGCGCGAGCACCTGGGCCGACCCCACCGCAAGGGCATCGCCAATGCCTAGCTGAGTCATGGTCCGCGTCTTCTTGCTCACTAGTTCGGCGATAGTCAGCATAAGGCCAACCACGATCATCATCGTCGCAATTACCCAGAGGTTCTTGGTAAAGGTGCCCTCGATCTGTTTCTTGAACAGCAAACCCACCACCCCAACCGGAAGCGAGCCAATAATTACGAGCCATCCCATCCAGGCATCGTGAGAAAGCCTTGGACCAATCGTCTTGGCCCTGCGAGTGAACAGGGCGAGATGATCGCGCACGAACGCCACCGTAATGTTCAAAATGTCACGAGCAAAATACAACAGCACCGCCAGCAGTGTGCCCAACTGGACCACTGCAATCGTGGCAGTGGTCTGCTGCGCCTGAAGCGTCTTGTCCACCCCATCATAAAGGCCCACCGCGCGGGCAGCGAATACGAGATGCGCAGTTGAGCTGACTGGAATGAACTCGGTAAGTCCCTGAACGATTCCTAATACTATGGCTTGTAAGAGAGTCATGAGAATTTAGAATTTAGAATTTAGAATTTAGAATTTGGAGTTTAGAAGCGATCACTCTCGAAACGAGCTGCGCGAAGCGATCCGGTCGTACAAGAAGCTTGGCATCACCAGTCCGAGGCGAACGATGCTTGCCAACTGCCAGGGAAACGCATAAGACTTCCTTTTCTTCTCAATCGCCCGGATTATTTTCTTCACAGCCTCATCAACCTCCATCAGGAACGGCATCCTTGCTTCGCGACCGGCTGTGAGAGGAGTCTTGATGAATCCGGGATGGATAATCGTCACATCGATTCCTTTTGGTTTCAAATCGAGTCGCAGGCTTTCAAAAAAAGAGGACAAGGCCGCCTTGCTCGCAGCGTAAGACGCAGACTTGGGAATGCCGCGATAAGCTGCCAGACTGGAAATCGCTACCAAATGCCCTTTGCCACGTCTAACCATCTCCGGAACCACCGCCGACACACTGCTGGCCGCGCCAACAACATTCACACCAAAAACCCTGGCAACCTCATTTGCTTCCAGGTTCGCGGCATCAGTAGTTGTGCCGATGCCGGCATTCGCGATTAGCATATCGATTGGTCCAAACTGCTCCTGCAATTGCTTAGCTACTTCTTTCATAGCCGCGGCGTCCTGCACATCAGCGGCGAGGGCAACAGCCCGTCCTCCTTCCGCTTTGATTTGCTGAATAATCTCAGCCAGCAAATCCGACCGGCGGGCGACGAGACCAACCCGTGCGCCCCGGCGTGATAGTTCCACGGCCAGCCCGCGCCCAATGCCCGAGGAAGCCCCCGTGATCATTACGACTTTATCCTGCCAAAACACGTAAAGAAGAGAATCCAGGATTCAGAGTTCTACATTGCTGATCGGCAAAAAGCACTAACAGAGTTCCGCGACGTGACCTCCTAACACTCGAAGGGCTTTGCCCAAATCCGCCTGTTTTACCAGCAGATGGTCGCGGGAAAATGAAGAGAGTGCTCCCAACGCAATCCCTGCCTCGGCGAGGATCTCCGCCACCAGAGCGAAATAGCCAACTACGTCCCAGGGCAATTCAATATCAAGGGTGAGCAAACGAAAATCCGATTCGATCCATGCGTCCCGAACGGCGTGCCGCATTCGGTTCCAATCATCCTCTTCAAGCAGCAGTGTTACCTGTTTAGGGTCGCGAAAGATCATGAACGACGAATCGGAAGCCGGACTGAGCCCGGACTCCTCGAGTAGTCGCGTCCAATCGCGAGGGCTCAATCCCACCAGCACATAAGTTGCCGGGGCAACTAAAATCCTGGTTTCACGTAGCAGGTCAGATACAGTTTTGTGGGCAGTGATCTGGGACATCGAAGAGACCAATATCAGTTCGTCTTATTTCGTGTTAATTCGTGGATTCCGCAATCCGAATTCCCAGGTTTCGCGAGATCACACCTGTACAACCACCGGCATGATGACCGGCCGCGAACCGGTGAGCTTCTGAATGAAACGCTTTAGTTCAACTCGAACATGTTCTTTCAACAAAGATTCGTCGCGCATAGTTTCTCGAGAAGCTCCGGCAATTGCAGAGGCCACGACTTGTTGCGCTTCTCGCAGCAGTCCGTTGGCCGAATCGAATCCCCGCACCCCACGAGCAACGATCTCCGGCTCGGCCTGTAACTCACCCGTCTCGGAATCAATCGTAATCACTAGAGTCACAAGGCCTTCGTAGGCCATCTGTTTGCGTTGACGAACAGTCTCGCTGTCAATTTCTTCAAAACCGGAGTCGTCGATGAAGGTACGGCCGATCTCTTTCTTGTTGACCACCGCGGCCCGCTCGCCGTCCAACTCAAGCACGTCGCCGTTTTCGATCAGGATGATGTTGTCTTCTGCAAAGCCAAGATGGTTCTTCACAAATTCCTTGTGTCGAAACAGCATGCGATATTCGCCATGAATCGGCACCACGAACTTCGGCTTTACCGCCTCAGTCATGATGCGGATGTCTTCCTGCGAGGCGTGTCCGCTGACATGTATCAAACGCCGTTTTTCTTCAATGATATTTGCCCCACGCTTGTAAATATGGCCGATCATGCGCGAGATAAGGCGTTCATTTCCCGGAATGATTCGCGCCGAAAGAACAACTGTGTCGCCCTCTTCGATCGTGATGCCTTTGTAAACTTGCGTGGCCATCTGCGAGAGTGCCGCTCGCGCTTCGCCTTGCGAACCTGTCACGAGCAGAACAACTTCGTGGTCGCGCATCTCTTTTGCCTGGTTCAGGGAAATTAGCAAGCCGTCCGGAATATCCAGGTAACCAAGGCGATCAGCAACCTCGACATTTTTCTGCATCGAGCGCCCGAGAACGCAGACCTTACGATTGAACTGCTGGGCCACATCGAGCACGATTTGCAGTCGGTGAATAGAAGAGGCAAAGGCGGCGACGATAATCCGGCCGCTCGCTTCCGCAAAAATTTCTTCGAACGCCGGAATCACCGCGCGTTCTGAAGGTGTGCGGCCCGGGACCGTGGCGTTAGTCGAATCAGAGAGGAGGGCGAGCACGCCTTCCTGCCCGTAACGGCGGAACGAGCGAAGGTCTATTGGCTCGCCGATAACCGGGGTTTCATCAACTTTGTAATCACCGGTGTGGATGATGGTCCCTACCGGTGTCTTGATCGCCAGAGAAAAACAGTCCACCAGCGAATGGGACACGCGAATGAATTCGACTTTGAAGATGCCGATATCAACCACGTCTCGGGGCTCGACGCGATGAAGCAAGGTGTCGCCGGTCAGATCATGTTCCTCCAGCTTGCTCTCTGCCAGGCCGGCTGTGAAATGTGAGCAGTAAACGGGAACGTTAAATCGCTTCAGAATGTAAGGCAGGGCACCCAGGTGGTCCTCATGCCCGTGAGTCAGCACGATCGCCGTGATGTTATCGCGATACTCCTCGAGGAAGGCAAAGTCGGGTATACAGACGTCGACTCCATAGGCAGTTTCTTCGGGAAACCCCATCCCGGCGTCGAGAATCAGCATCTCGTCGCCGTAACGCACAGCCATGCAATTCATTCCAAACTCGCCGATACCGCCGAGCGGGATGATCTCGAGAACACTACTCACTTGCTATATTGTCTCTACTCTCCGAAAGACCTGTGATTTTACTTCGACAGACAGCCCCACCCGACCTAATGAATCGTAGCAGTATAACATACGGTGGATTACCGTCTCGTGGTACGAGACCCAATGTCGTGAAGTCTGATATCAGCTTGTAGTTCAGCTCTGGCTTCGCCGCCCCCCAAAGAGGCTCGCCAACCAACCAAGAACAAAGAGAAAAGGTGGGCTCAGTCTTTCCATCAACGGCTTGAAGGGTCGAAGCACGCTGCGGATCGAGCCAAGCAGTTTGTCCTCACGGAAGGTTATAGGTTTCGCAGTGGATCGAATCTGAGGATCGAGGTTTATCCGAACTAGTGGCTCGGCGGGTACACATAGATTGACTTCTCGCCAGGCTCGCCGGAAGCCGCTATAAAACTCGCTTCTTACCTCGTCGCGGATTGCATCGAGTTCAGCAGGAATATTTCTGGAACGAGGTCGCAAGCCGCGACCAATCGTCGGATTCAGGTTGATCTCCCAAGTCTGCACTCTGCCGTCTTTCATTGCGTAATCGATCCGTCCATACTCGACCTGGGCCAACTCGAATATCTCACTGAGCTGTTTCTGATGAGGATTTGTTGTGACGTACTCGAGTTCCTCAACAACCACCGCCCGGCTGAATTCAGTCTCCGAGTGTTTTAGCATCCAGTGCCGGCCGTAATTCAGACTCCGCGGAATGACATTCCGGCCCACCACGAAAGCGGCGTACTTGCGATATACTCCGTGTTCAGCCGTATCGCAGAACTCAACTACCAGCAAATTGTTAAGTTCGTGTCCTTGAACGAGTGCTCGTCCAATCGCCTGGCGGACTTCGCGCGCAGAATTCAACAAGGGCGAGATTGGCCCATCATGCAATCTCTCTTCGCGAAGAAACACCGGAAATCTGAGCGTCTTTAAGTCCTCGTGGGCTCGTACCGCCCGAAACTCGTTACGTTGTTTCCGGTACAGCTCAGTAAGCAATTCGAACCGTTGCAAAGTCCGCTGAGGGTTATTGAGGAAGCGAATATTTGAGAGCGGTTGGAGTTGATGGTGGATGTCGGCAACCAGGCGTCCCATAGCGCTGGTCAACTGATCGAGCGCCGACAGGACGTACGTCCCACGGTAGAAATGCGGTTGCTCAGCTAGACTCTCATAATGTAGAACCCGAAAATCGTTCCGCACTTCGGGGCAGGAAATATCCAGATAGTCTTTTATTCCGCCCTCTTGCTGAGCCGGCACGACGAAGTGGATCATGTGCCTGGGACCTCGGCGCCCATTAGCTGCACATTGGTTCCCGTCGCAAGCACTTCGCTCGACGTGTAACCACCTTGTGCCTCCCAGAGTCGAACATACATTGCACAGTTTGCGAGCAACTCGTTATGAGTTCCCAAACCCACGACTTGCCCCTGGTCAAGCACAAGAATGCGCGAGGCATTCCGAAGTGTCGATAGTCGATGGGCCACCGAAATTGCTAAACGACCTGACACAAGCCGATCGACCGCGCGCTGAACTTTCGCCTCAGAATAGGAGTCCAGACTCGACGTGGCCTCATCCAACAAGAGGATGGGCGCATTTTTCAGGATTGCCCTTGCCACATTGACTCGTTGGGCTTCACCCCGCGAAAGAGCGCGGCCTCCCTGTCCGACAACCGTGTCGTAGCCTTCAGGCATCGCGACTATCTCATCATGGATTTCCGCAGCGCGGGCTGCCGCTTCGACTTCTCGGTCCGTCGCATCAGGGCGTCCGCAAAGAATGTTGTCCCGAATCGAAGTTGAGAACAAAAACGGATCCTGGGTCACAATCGCAAGCACTCCGTAAATATCTCGGAGGCGGATGTGACGCAGATCTAGTCCGTCCAAAAGCACTTCTCCGGAGGTTGGATCGTAAAAGCGAGCTATGAGATTCAGCAACGTTGTTTTTCCCGCGCCTGATGGACCAACGATTCCGAGTGTCTCGCCAGCCTGGACCCTGAAGGAAACGTTCTCAACCACCGGCTTGCTGTGAAACGTGAAAGTCAGCCGGTTTGCGGCAATGGTGCTCGGAGGAGCGCTCAAACGCTGCGCATCCGGCACATCCTGGATTTCGGGTCTTTCCTGCAGGAGCTGCTCGATGTGCGTTACGCTGGCCCCATAGCGTTGAATCTCCAGATAGCCGTTGTTGATGTTGTTCAGAGGCCCCTGTGCGGCTCGCATCGCGAGCAGAAAAGCAAGCAGTTCGGGCCAGTCGAGCTTCCCGGACATAACGCGGAATCCCCCAATTATGATCACCACCACCACATTCAGTCCGGCCATCGATTCCAATACGATTCGTGCAAAGGCGCGTACTCGCTCCATGGCGATGAGCTCGTCAAAATAGTTTCGCGCCCGTCCGATCGTTCGCTCACCCTCGGCGCGTTCACCCTGGTAGATCTTGATAATGCGAATGCCGTGCAAAAGCTGGAGAAGTGCATCGAAGAGGGCCACTCCCTTTTGACGAACGCCGAACGAGCGGGCGAGTGTGCGACGGGCAATGATGTAGATCGGGAAGGCAGCTAACGGCACTAGAAGAAATGCCCAGAGCGCTAGCGAAGGACTAAGAGTCACCGCCGCAATAATGAGGCCGATCGCCTGGAGCGTTTCGAGAACTAAGCTGGCGGTGGCCAGAACAACCGTTCGCATTTGTGAAACGTCCTGGCGAACGCTTTGCAATAGATCCCCGTGAGTGCGGCGATCGAGAAGCCGTATGGAAAGCCCAAGTAAATGCCTGATCAGGCGCTCCATCGTTCCCAGCTCTATTACTTTGATGACTTTCTGTTGGGATACCTGAGAATCGTAAGTAAGAATGGCCGCTCCCAGGTTCGCGAGCAGCAGAAAACTGACAATGAACCACAGAGCAGTTTGGATTCCGAACGTATCCGTCACGCGGTGCATGAATCCTTGCCCGTGACCGAGTACGCCTGCGAGGAACTCGCGAATCAACAGGATTGAGGCAGCGGTCAACGCGGCTCTGCCAAGCGAAGCAGCAGCAAATCGAGCCACGAGAGCCGGGTGTGGCCGAAGTAGCCGAAAGAGCGTCACCAACTGGTGTTTCACGTCGCGCTTTCCGTTGCCGCCGAAGGTGTTTCCGCAGCGGACAGCTTACCTTGCAATGAGCGATCAGAGCGGGAGAGAAGAGTCGCTGCACTCATGTCTCCCGTCACATTAAGCAAGGTCTTGAAGATGTCTGGAATGCTTTCCACAGCCTCGATGACGATCACTCCTTCAATAGGCACGCCCGCGGCCAGGTAAGCCGGGAGAGTCTTGAGGCCCGGTCCGCTTTGAGGTATGCCTGCCGTTCCGAAACTGATAATGATGACAGTGCCGAGGAACAAAGCGATCGTACCGAGGCGGAGCGGAATTCCGTAGATATGGGCTACTAGCATCAGTTTCACGATACTTGAGATCGGCCGGTTTACCTTGAACAGCGAAACGCTGAGAGGAAGCACAAAACTTGTTCCTGTTTTCGGCAGCCGTAAGTGGTCGCGACCGCCTTCCACTAGCGCAGGAAGGGCAGCGATGGACGAACGAGTGCTGGCCGCAACCAGTTGAGCCGGTGCCACTGCCCGAGTGAAGGTGCGGATTCTTGTACGCCCCGCAATAGCGCTGAGCGGATATAACAAGACCGTAAACAGGAGCATGATCGTTGACACGATTACAACATAAGCACCCAGCATTCCTCCGGTTGAGCTACCGGTTTTAAAGGCAAGCACGTATGTCAAAGCGAAGACTCCCACGGGCGTTGCGACGAGCACCCACCGCGTCACCTGCAGCATGGCGTCCGCCAGTCCTTGAAATACCTGCGCCAGCAATAACTGTTGGGCTTCCGGCAGACATGTAACAGCCAGTGCGAAAACGACTGTAAAAAGTAGGAGTGGAAATATATCGCCCCGCACGCCGGCTTCCAATAAATTTGTTGGCAGGAGGTTAGCAATCCAATCCGTGGGAGAAGAGGATCCGCCATCCGCACTGGCAGTGGGTGTCGCTGTCGCTACTGGCAAAGCTGCCGCTGTCTTTAGCGACTCAATCGTCGCCGGATCCACCGAAAAGCGGGCGATTAATGGAGGAGCCAGAAGGACGGTGAAAAGTCCCGACGCGACCAACATCAAAAAAAACAAAACAAAGGCGCGAACGCCAAGCTTGCCAACCGCTTTAGCTCCCGCACCACTAACCGCCGCCAGGAGATGCGTAATCACGAGCGGAATTACTGTTAGCTGCAACGCGGCTACCCATAGCCCTCCCAAGGCTTTGGCAATGTTACCCAGGTCTGCAAATATCGGAGAATCCTTGGCGTGACCGAGAATACCCAGACCGAGACCGGCGGCCAACGCAAGCAGGGACCAGGTTGTTAATGACAACCGTTTCAAGGGAGGAAATCAACCTATTGAAAAACCGTGACAATTTGCACGGGCATCGGTAGCAGGAAGGGGGCGCCTGATTAGCCGCACCCAAGGTTCATTACTCTGTCGGGAGGATGACAGAAAATGAATAGTAACATATGAGCCTCTGAGTTTCCGCGTTACGCGAGGATGGTCCTGGTTTCGTTTTCTTGTAAACGCAAAAGGGGCACTTCCAATTTCGGATTGAAACAGAAAAGCTTTGTTGCTACTGTTTGTTGGCGCCATGCAAAGTTTATGAAATCGCGCCGAAGTACTCTTTTGCGTCGAAACTGTCTGACGTTTAGTTAAAATCCGAAATCCGAGTTCCGCAATCAGAAGTTACTGTTCTCATGACTGACGAACGAAGAAGGAATAAACGGGCTCCCGTCCTGATCGAAGTCATTTGGGAGGGCAAAGCCGGCAAGTACGAGGCGCGCACGAGTGACCTTAGTGCCGGCGGCTGCTTTGTTGATTCCATCGGCCGCGCTGCTGAAGGCGAAACCATCACCTTTAAGTTGAAACTGCCAAGCGGAGAGTGGTTGAAAATTGAAGGCGAAGTTACCTACGCCGATCCAAGAATCGGCTTTGGCGTAGAGTTCAGAAACGTGTCCGAGGCAACTAAGAAAAAGCTCGAGGGGCTGGTTGATGCAGGAACATACCACGCTGACAAAGACCCTTAAGGCGCGTAGCTCAATCAAAATGAAAACTCTGCTAATAATCAGCCTACTGCTCTTTGCTCCTCCGCTCCTCGCTGCCCCGCAGACAATGAGGCTTGACTGCTATCACACCGGGAATTCAAAACAGGAGTTCTTCAGTGTCGATCGGGTCATATTTGAACCTCTCACCTGGCCCGGGGACCCAACCCAGGCAATCGACACAACAAACCTTGGTAAATATTTTTTTGAAGTACGAGATCAAGCGAGCAAAAAGGTTCTTTACTCGCGCGGCTTCGCTTCGGTTTTTGGCGAGTGGGAAACCACGGACGAGGCAGCCACGATGTTCCGCACTTTTCATGAGTCGCTCCGCTTCCCTGCTCCGGACGCGCCCGTCGAAGTTGTTCTCAGGAAGCGTGATGCAAGAAACGCTTTTCGTGATTTATGGTCCACAGTTGTTGACCCCAAAGACATTTTCAACGATCGATCCAGGCAGCTGGCGCCGGCACCCTTAATCACGATTCAAAAAATGGGCGAACCGGCAGACAAGGTCGATTTTGTGATTCTGGGCGACGGCTACACCGCGGGTGACTCAAAGAAGTTTGAAGCGGACGCGCGCCGGTTGACTGAGGTGCTGTTTGCGACTTCACCTTTTAAGGAGCACCGCAAGAACTTCAACGTGTGGGCGCTTTGTCCGCCCGCCGGCGAGTCGGGTATCTCTCGACCATCTACGGGTATCTATCGCGATTCACCTTTGGGAGCAACGTACGATGCGTTTGGTTCAGAGCGATATGTGCTTACCTTCGACAACCGCGCCGTTCGCAAGGTGGCCCAGTTCGCGCCGTACGAGTTCATCGAGATACTCGCGAACAACCGGACTTACGGTGGTGGCGGGATCTTTAATTTGTACAGCACTGTGGCCGCCGATAACGCGTTCGCAAATTATGTCTTTGTTCATGAGTTCGGCCATCACTTTGCCGGTCTCGCCGACGAGTACTACACGTCCTCGGTGGCTTATGCCCCGGCGACTGAGCGGGTCGAGCCGTGGGAACCCAATGCCACCGCGCTGCTGGATCCGGCGAACCTGAAGTGGAAAGATCTCGTTTCACCTGACACACCTATTCCGACGCCGTGGAATAAGGAGGCTTTTGAGAATTACTCGCGCGAGATCCAAAAGCGAAGGGCACAATTGCGGAAAGACAAGCGGCCAGAAAGTGAAATGGAGGCCCTGTTTCGGGAAGAACTGGAACATGAGCAGGGGATGTTCGCGCGTGAGAGGTATGCGGGCAAAGTCGGGGCATTTGAGGGCGCAATGTACGAAGCGCGGAATTACTATCGACCGGAAATCGACTGCATCATGTTCACCCGCGCGAACCACTTCTGTGCCATTTGCCGCCGAGCGATCGAACGCATTATTGAACTCTATTCAAGGAACTGATCCACTAAGTCACACGAAATTATTAGTGTGATTTCGTGGTTGTCGTTCGTGTGATTTCGTGGTTTGACTTCAGTAGGCTCAGAACAATTCAAGCCGCCGAGGGAATGACGAGGTGCTGAGATGTCATTGAGACGCCTGATGCTCAATGTCGCGCTCATATTGGGCTCGTTGGGTGCAGCCTCCGCCCAAACCGCCGAGCAACCTCAGCCGTCAGCTTCTCCCTCCGAAGTGTCGGTGGTCACCGGTTACTGTCGGGAGCTCGCTACCTTTGCCAAGCGCAATCTAAACAAAGCGCGATTCTTTGGCGATGTCGCGGCTTACGACCAGAGTGGAATGACACTGCGAAAACCTCCTGAGAGATGGCAGGAGTTCAAAAGCCAAAAAGCTAGAGACGCCGCCACGACCGGAGACAATCTCTACAACACCGCCAATGTCTGGATGAGAAACGGGAACATCGTGCTGGCGAACCTTCAGTATGGCAGTCCTTCAGGCGATTGGGCCCAGTTTGTGAGGTATTGCTTTCGTGAGGATGGCTCGCTGGCGAAGACGGAAGACACGTTCCGCACTTTTGCCGGGCCCATAAGCACCGTCAAGGAAAAGTTCTATGACAGCAAAGGCCGCCGGCTTCGTTTCCTGATAAGGTGCTACGACCTGGAGACTGGCCGCAAAAAGAGATGCGACGGGAACTATTCAAATTACGACGCGGACGTGTTTCGACGAGTTCAACAATTACCTATCTACGGATTAGTTCGATCCAGCAGAGTCAAATAAACCTGCACATGTGTTCCCAAACCCAGACAGCAGTGTTTGCCATTCTTCTGCTCTTCTCCGCAGTTTCTAGCGGCGCAACGGCATCCACGAGCAGAATTGCCGCCGCGGAAAGGAAGCACTCGCTTCAGACCTCCGCCACGATTAACGAGTCCAATTGGCAACGGCATCCTCAAATCAAGACCATACGCGGTATCGTAAGTTCAATTAATTCGGGATTGAAAAAGCGCAGCTTCAAAGTATCCGAGAGGAAGTTTGAGTCATGCGGCGAGTCGTTTTTTACTTTGCGACGTATTGCGCACAATGCAAAAGGAGCAGTCGTCTGGTACGAAGACTACAGTGAGGGTGAAGACTCATCCTGGGATTATCATCAGTACTATGACGATTCACATCGACTAAGGTTTGTGCTCATCGTAGTCTATGCAGCCAACGGTTCTCGCGATCAACATCGAAGTTATTTCGACGAGAGTGGAAAGCTAATCTGGCAAAATCACAAGACACTGAAAGGACCCGGTTATTTTACTCCGCAAAACGTCGAGGAACTCGCCAAAGAGGATCCCGAAAAAGAGTACACGGAGCATGCAGGGTGCGTTGAGATGAAGCCCACACCTAAAAGCCCGAACAAGGCAAAGAAACTGACTACATCTGAATAGGACCGCCACGCCATTTTCCAGCTTCGAAAGGAACTCCGAATGCGACTCGTTCTCCGTCTCTCTCTGTTGACGTTTCTGTTTTTTTCCGCGATTCCAGCCACCCTCGCGCAAAAGCGCAACCTTACAGAAAAAGATCTCTTCAACTTTGTCTGGATAGGCGACCCGCAGGTTTCGCCTGACGGTTCGCGCGTCGCATTTGTTCGCGTGACTGTGAATGACAAGCAAGATGGTTACAACACAGCCATCTGGACTGTGTCACCCGCAACAGGGGAACCTCGCCAGATGACGAACGGCACTCGCGACTCGTCGCCGCGCTGGTCACCGGATGGCAATTATCTGGTGTTCGTTCGCGTTACGGAAAAAGACGGACGGCCAGATCAGCCACAGTTGTTCATGTTGTCGATGGCCGGCGGTGAATCATTCCAGTTTACTGCCGTACCGCGCGGGGCGGGTGGACCGCAGTGGTCGCCCGATGGACGAATGATTGCTTTTGTGAATGGAGCCAACCCCGACGACGTTGCAAAAATGGTTCCGAAAAACACGCCCTCACCTTCTCCGAGTGCGACACCAAATGATTCGAAGAAACCCGATGAGCCGCATGAGAGCGATGTTCGGGTCATCACCCACGCAGTCTATCGATCGAATGGCGCGGGTTATCTGGATACAAAACATCCGCAGCACATCTGGATCGTGCCAGCGCCCCGCAATGGCGATGACAAAGTCACCCCGCGACAACTAACCAGCGGTCGCTACGACGATGGAAACGTCACCTGGAGCAAAGATAGTTCACAGATCTACTTCGTCTCAGCTCACATTGACGAGCCTTACTATGAATTGCCTAGTACCGATATCTATTCGATTCCCCTAAGCGGCGGCCAAGCTACGAAGCTCACCTCGTTCGACATGGGCACCGGGGCTCTTTCGGTCAGTCCGGATGGCAAAGGGATTGCCTTTTACGCGTCAACTTCCAAGCCAGTGCAATCGTACACGGAGCCGGATCTCTGGGTTATGGATATCGCGCCGAATGCACAACCGAGAAACTTGACAAGCGCGTTTGGGTACGATGTCGGGTCAGGTGTGGGAGGTGACAACACGGCTTCGCGAGGCGGTGGCGGCAATCCACCAATCTGGTCGGCTGATGGGCGAACCCTTTATGCGATCTTCGCCCGCGAAGGTAGAGCGAATGTCGGCGCGTTCGACGTTGCCACCGGGCGCGAAACAGATATGACGACCGGCAACCAGGCTGTTGTGAGTTTCCGCGCGGTGCGGGATGCTTCGAAATTTGCTTTGTTAATTTCTACACCTACGCGCATTGGGGATCTGTACTGGTTGGAAAATCGAGGAAGTGCGCCAAAACAGCTGACGAATTTCAACGCCGATCTGTTTTCAAAGTTGAACCTTACTGAACCGGAGGAGATCTGGTATCAGAGTTTCGACGGCAAACGCGTGCAGGCGTGGGTACAAAAACCGCCCGACTTCGATCCAAACAAGAAGTACCCGCTCATCCTGAACATCCACGGTGGTCCACACACGGCTTATGGTTACATTTTCGATCATGAGTTTCAGTGGATGGCAGCCAGAGGGTACGTCGTGCTTTATCCCAATCCACGCGGCAGTACGAGTTATGGGCAGGAGTTCGGCAACATCATCCAGTATCACTACCCAGGCGATGACTATAAGGATTTGATGGCGGGTGTTGATGAACTCCTTCGCCGCGGCTATATCGACGAAAAGAGATTAGGAGTCACCGGGGGCAGCGGCGGTGGATTATTAACCAATTGGACCATCGTCCAGACGACGCGCTTCGCGGCTGCTGTCTCTCAACGCGACATCGCTGATTGGGCCGATTGGTGGTACTCCGCGGATTTCACTCTTTTCCAGCCATCCTGGTTCAGAAAACCACCGTTCGAGGATCCGGATGACTACAGAGCTCGCTCGCCAATTACTTACATAAACAACGTGAAAACCCCGCTGATGTTGATCCTCGGCGAGGCCGACTATCGCACCCCAACCGGCGCGGGCGGCGAACAGATGTTTCGCGCGCTAAAATATCGAAAGATACCCTCGGTGATGGTGCGTTTTCCGAATGAAACGCATGAACTCTCACGCTCGGGACAACCCTGGCATCGAATCGAGCGGCTGCAACACATCGTCGGCTGGTTTGATCATTGGCTGATGAACGTTCCCAAACCGGAATACGAAGTGGCTCAGTAGATACAGTGAACGAAATTTCTTGTAATTTAGTGGATCTAGGTTTTTTGACGGCGGTGAGCAAGATTTGCGGCCATTTTTGCCCTATTCAGGTAAACTAACGAGCAACTTCAAACCCCTTCGAGGTACATATGAATTCCAATCCCCTCCAGCGACTACACAATTCCATCTTCGCAGTCACGACATTGGGTTTTCTTCTGCTCCTGTGCGCCACAGCGGCCAAGGCCCAACCGGACCGGGGAGTGAGGATTTCACCTTCCGACACAGTCCGTACTCTGCCGGCAATCGGAAAACGTTATGCGCTGATCGTTGGCGTCGACCAGTACGCCGACACTCAGATCACCACGCTTGGCGGCGCCAGCAATGATGCCAAGACACTCGCGAACGCCATAATCCAATATGCCGGTTTCCCCGGCGATCAGGTCACGCTGCTAGCTTCAGATCAACCGGCAGAACGCCAACCGACCCGCGGCAACATTCTGCGGCGACTGTCGAACATGGCTGCAGTCGTTCCCCCGGACGGGCTGCTGCTGATCTCCTTTGCCGGTCACGGCATTGAACGGGGCGGCCAGGCTTTCCTGCTTCCCTCTGATTCCCAGGTCAGCAACGATGTCGATCTGCTCGAGCAGACAGCAATAAATGTTTCGCAGATCAAGGATCGAGTTAAAAAGATCGGCGTCCATCAGGTGGTGATTATTCTGGACGCTTGCCGTAACGATCCAGTCGGGCGCGCAAACGCCGATAACCCGCTGACCGCGGCTTACACGCGCGGGTTCAATTTCGATCTGCGCAACCGCGAAGTGCAGGCATTTGTCACTCTCTATGCCACCGAAGTGGGTCACCGAGCGTACGAATACAAGGAGAAGAAACAAGGTTATTTCACCTGGATCCTCGTCGAGGGACTTCGCGGAGGCGCCGCCAATGCCAGGGGAGAGGTAACCCTCGCCAACCTGGTTAAGTATCTACAAGAGCGTGTGCCGAAGCGCGTGCTCCAGGATTTAGGACCCGGCAAGGATCAGAAACCATTTGCAGTCGTCGAGGGCTATCGGGCGGATGATTTAGTACTCGCCGTGCGCGACCCGAAAGCAGCGGCCCAACAGCCTTATATTCCCGATACGAACACCCAATCCACCGGCGCGACCAGAGATACCTCAATCGAGATGAAACCGAAGGAGGTCGATGCTTCGTTGCTTGACACGACCTGGACGGGTTCCAGCCCTGAGTCCGGAGAGTACACGATGAAGTTTTTGAAGGATGGCGCCCTGCAATACATTATCAGTGTGATGGAGAACGGCGTCACCGCGCCGCGCATCGTCAAGGGGACCTGGAAACAGTCGGGTAAGAACGTCCAGATCGTGATCGGTAATTCGTATTCGGTGTTACAGGGTGTGGTTGACGGCGGCATCATGAAAGGTGACGGCACGAACCAGGAAGGCACGACCTGGAAGTTTACGCTCTTCAAGAAAGAGTGAAGGAAATTAGAAATTGGAATTTCGTCTAGCTTATCCTGACTCGTCACATCGAACCAGTTAGTATCGTTAGACGAAATTCTAATTTCTAAATTCTAAATTCTAAATTTGATTTGCCTTGGCCCCTGTAATAAAAATCCGCGACCTCGCCCGTCCCGATTTCAAAGCGAATCCCTATCCTTTCTACGCTCGTCTGCGGGCCACAAGCCCTGTGTGCCCGACCAAACTTCTGGGCCAGCCGACCTGGCTCATCACTCGTTATGAAGATGTGGTGAACGTCCTGAAAGACGAGCGGTTTGTGAAAGACTGGCCACCTAGAACCAAATGGATCCATCGACTCTCGGGACCCGTTACACGAAACATGCTCAACAAAGATGCTCCAGACCACAACCGGCTGCGCACGCTGGTCCATAAGGCCTTCACGCCTAGTCTGGTTGAGCGTTTGCGCAATCGAATTCAGGAGGCCTGTGATGAATTGCTCGACACGCTCGCCGTCCGCGGTCACATGGATCTTATGAGTGGGTTTGCTCTGCCGCTCCCGTTAACGATCATCGCTGAACTGCTGGGAATTCCTTCCGAAGAACGCCGGCGTATGCACGTTTTGTCTCGCAGTAGTTTGTCGGCCTCAAATGTTCTCGGTGTCTTGCGTTCCGTCCCGGATCAGAGACTCTTGATTCGCCGGATTCGCAAATTAATCGCTGAGCGCCGGCGTGAACCAAGCGACGATTTGATCACTGCGCTCGTTCAGGCTGAGGAAGCGGGGGACAAACTAAATGAAGAAGAGCTGGTCGCAACGATTATCCTCCTCTTGATCGCCGGTTACGAAACAACTGTTAACCTGATAGGCACAGGCGCTCTGGCACTAATCGAAAATTCAGAACAAAGGGAACTACTGCTGGGGAATCGCGCACTCGCCGATTCGGCAATTGAAGAGCTGCTGCGCTATACCAGTCCGCTCGATGTCGCTTCGCAACGGTTTGCTCGGGAAGATGTACGAGTTGATTCGGTGACCATTCCCCAAAGTCATGTCGTCGTAGCGGTGTTGGGCTCAGCCAACCACGACGAGTCGCAGTTTCCCGATCCAGAGAATCTTGATTTAGTGCGGAATCCGAATCGGCACGTCGCATTTGGGCAAGGAGTTCACTTCTGCGTCGGTGCACCGCTGGCGCGACTCGAGGGACAGATCGCCCTGCTGACCTTGTTCCGGCGCTTTCCCACTCTTGCGCTGGCCAACGCTGTAGACCAATTGCGCTGGCGCAAGAGCTTGATTGTTCGGGGGCTCGAAGAACTGCCAGTAAAGATCCACTAAAACACACGAAAAACCTTGAATGGTGTTCGTGTGATTTCGTGGATCAGATGGATTCCTTGTATTCCTCGAGATTGGCTTGAATCTTCACCAGCAGTTGGGATTTGACGGTGTTGAGTTTGAGTTCCTCCGGATCCATGCGCTGCCACTTGCCGGGTATTAAGACCTGCGAATCGATAAACGATTCGAGTGCTTCCTGCAAGCGTTGGACCTTGATTTTTCCCTTCATCGCGATGACATCTTCAATAATCAGGACCAGCGCATCACCGGTCAGCCGGTGTCGATGGTTAATGACGGCTGACCTCTCCTGGAGTGTCCTTAAAACTTCGTCAATTGGGTCGCCTAAAGCGGCCACCAATTTAAGATAGCATTGCTGAAAGTTTCTGATGTGGCCACTGCGCGCAGGCGTGAGCTGCAAGTCTCGTTTTCCAACATATGACGCAGCCATTACTCGGCAGAAAAGTTCCTCAGGCATGTAGGCGCTCTCATCTTCGACGCCGGCAATTGCCTGTGCAACGTAAAATGCGGGCAACATCCGCAACAGATTACGGATAAGAAAGACGGGCTGGTGAGTTAATCCATCGGGCAGTTTTTCGATTCCCTTCGATACTTTCAAATCTTCGAAGTAACTTAATGCTTTATGAAACTGCTGTATTTCGGGCTGCGCCGTCTCCCTCAGTTGCTCGATCTGTTCCTCGGTGAAACCTATTCGGCAAAGAACCCGGTAATCGCTTTCGGTGCGAAACGCAAGGTCAAATGCGCCCAGGCACTGAGCGTCTTTGAATTCGCGCAAATTCTGCTTTTCACCTGATGAGATAAAGGCCATCGCCTGGGCGAATGTTTGGACGATCAAGCGTGCCCAGTAGCGTTGCTCGCTAAGCGAAGCCGAGTAGCGATCTACATCTTTAAAGCGGTACCGATCGTGCTTTGCGGCAAACTGCCGGATCGATCCATAGTCGAGAATAGCGCCACTGGCCAGCATGTTGTCACCGTCCCAGGCCAACCAGTTAAAGATGTATTCTTCTTCAAGCACGGCCGCCATCTTTCCGTACGAACGGGCGAGGTAATCAAGGGCTTTTTCATATCTGGCAGGCCCCCGGCGGGGAACCCGCCAGAAGCCGTTCTCGACTTCCCTCTCGATAAAATAGTCTACGGACGCTTTTAGCTCGGCATGACGACCTTGTTTAAGATAGCGGAAGATATGAGCCGGTCTAATCAGATTCGGTGCACTTCTCACGCCGATGGCGGTGCCATCCTGAAATCCAATGACCGCCAGACACCGTTCTGTCGGAATACCCTGACGGTAAAAGATCTCCGACATAACAGCGCTGCCCAGCATCTCGTCAAGCTCGGCCAGCCCGGAAGAATAGCCATAGCTTTCATCACCAGTTTTGACGATCCCGGCGGCTTTTTGAGCACCCGGACTTAGAATCGTTGCTCCGGTTCCTCTGCTGGAGACGTCAAAGACCAGGCGCTTTGTTCGCAGACAGCCATTCCAGATGCTTCTGCCATCACCGGAAGTTTTTCCTCGCTTGTTCCTGTGCTGAGTTTGAAGATAACGCGTGGCCATGTAAGGCAATGGCCTGACGGCCTCCGGTGGATACTTTTTCCCGAGCTGGAGATCGTACTCATTGATGATTTGCAGGGAGAAAGTGTCGAGGATGATTTCTTCCAGCTCTTTGTTGAGAGTGTGCGGATGGTCGGTAGGGATCAACTGCATCTCCCTCGCTAGAGGGAAATTGAAATAGAGGACACGCCCATTTGGCCGATAGCGAGCCCGATAGTCGATGTAGCCGTCAGGGCTGACTTGCCGCCAGGGATGTGTGCCGTCTAGCTCTTTGAACTTCTCATACATACACACTGCGCTGTGATGAGAAGGGGCCCAACCGGAAAGAGTTTGAAACTAAAAGGGTTGCGCAGTCAATGATTATTTTTTCCAGATCACAGACACGAGGGAGGAAAGTGGCGATTTTGTTCTGGAAGACCCTGCAAGTCCCAGAAACCACTGACGATTTGCGATCTCGAACGCAAAATGCTCTTGGCATGTAACGCAAGCTGTTAGCTTGCGTACTGCTGTATCAACGGAAGCTAACAGCTTGCGTTACTTTAAAAAACCCAATTCGTCGCAAAAACACTCTGTCAACGAGCACGCGAACGTCGGTATTACGTATAATGAGTACAGCACCCCCGATCAATCGCAAACTGTACGTTTCGTTTCCGAGAAGGGAGAAAGCTGCTATGGGTCTGTTTGACAAAATGTTCGGACGAGGTGCGTCCGAAGCCGAACAGCAACAAGGTGCACAACAGCGATTCAATGAGCTCAAGACAAAGTATCAGTCAGCGCTTAACATGGCTGATCAGCAGCACATTCAATTCCTGAACCTGCACGTTCAAGACAACAAGCTTTACATCAAGGGCATCGCTCCATCGGAGGACGCCAAAAACAAATTCTGGGACCAGATTAAGCTGGTCAACCCAAACGCCGACGATATTACTGTGGACCTCAGTGTCGACCAGAGCCGCGCCGCAGCAGCTGCCGCAGGAGGCGGGCAGGGACAAGGCGGACAGTCTTACGAGGTAAAGTCTGGCGACAACCTTTCGAAAATCAGCAAGCAGTTCTACGGTGACCCGAACGAGTACATGCGAATCTTTTACGCTAACCGGGATCAGCTGAAGGATCCTGATCGCATCCAGGTTGGACAAAAGCTCGCCATTCCGCCGGCTGACAAAGCATAGGCGAGCCTTACTCCAAAGCCGCAAAACAACAGCGCCCAACCGAAAGCGGTTGGGCGCTATAGTGAATAGCGACAATTACACTGACTATTGCAGTTTCCATACTCGTTTTCTCCACCTTTCGTCGCTCAAACTCGAAGCAATCAGCAGGCCAACTGCAAAAAGCCGGAAAAGTCTTGTTTTAAATAGTGTGAGAGCAACAAAGTCTTATTTGGGTTGGGCGCTGAGTACCGATTTGCGATGCAGTTTGTATCGCAACCTGACGTTGACACCAAATTCGGTTGTCGATAGCCTCACCTTTCAAGCTTTGTTCCGTTGCGGCTCTTCCCGACTAATCAAAGCGAACAAAAACAGCGAAATGAACAAAAGCAAAAAGCAATTGAAGGATGAGTACTTGCAGACTGCGCCCCGGATGGGTGTCTTCCTGATCCGCAATACCATCAATGAAAAGATTCTGGTTTGTGAAGGTCTGAATCTTCAAGGGGCTATTAATCGTCATAAGTTCCAGTTGGAGAGAGGTGTCCACCCAAAACTGCAATTACAAAAAGAATGGAATGAGTTTGGCGGTAACAGGTTTGCTTTTGAAATCGTGGATGAATTGGCCCCTCTACCGGATTCGAATGCTGACCAGCGAGCAGATCTGGAGTCTCTGGGTTCCCTCTGGCTGGAAAAGCTCCAGCCGTTCGGCGAGCGCGGTTACAACGAACGAAAACTGAGCCGGGCCGACATGTTGCGGCAGATAGCTGCCCGGCGCGTCAGGGATTGACCTGGGCAAACAAGAAAATGGATTGGGATCGATTACCAACAATCAACACTGGTCGGCTTCGTCTCCGTCGCATCTCGGAAAATGACCTCGAGGCGCTGTTCAATATTTTTTCGGATCCTCAGGTCATGCGGTATTGGAGTACGCCGCCGCTCGCCGACAGGCAAGCCGCAGTAAGCCTCCTGCACGAAATTCACAATCTCTTTGACAGGCGGCTTATGCTCAAGTGGGGTATTGCTCTACTCGATAACGATCAACTCATCGGCACGGCAACGCTTTTCAACTTAAACTTCGAAAATGGAAGGGCCGAGATTGGTTATGGGCTTGGAAGCCGGCATTGGCGTAACGGCTACATGAATGAAGCGCTTCGAGCACTGCTTTTCTATGCTTTTGATGTGCTGGAACTGCGCCGTCTCGAAGCTGACGTCGATCCGCGGAACGCTGGTTCCATTCGCACAGTCGAACGACTTGGGTTCCGGCAAGAGGGTCTGCTGCGCGAACGCTGGCACGTCAACGGCGAGATTCAGGATTCTCTCTTTTATGGTTTGCTTCGGCGCGAACGGCAGAAACAAGAATGATTCGTCCTAGCCTTGCCCAACAGGGTGCTTCGGCTTAGCAAGGCCGCAAAGAAGCACAAAAAGCGCAAACGATCTATAGAAGACCTTGGTGCTTTTTGTGCATCTTTGTGGCTTTTTTGAGGCAAAGCTATTCGTCTTACTGGTGGTTTTAAGAGATAGTCCCAATGGTTTCCGTTTCTAATCCGACAAAACCCAGATTCTTCCGTTCACCAGCTGACTTTCGACGATGGCTCGAGAAGAATCATAATAAGACTGCTGAGTTAACAGTCGGGTTTTTTAAGAAGGACTCGGGCAGGAAGAGTGTCACTTACGCCGAAGCTTTGGACGAAGCACTTTGCTTTGGCTGGATTGACGGGGTGCGCAGGCGCGTGGATGAGAACAGCTATTCGATCCGCTTCACGCCCAGAAAACCACGAAGCATCTGGAGTCTCATTAACACCAGAAAGGTTAAGGAACTAATCAGGCTTGGACGGATGCATCAGGCAGGCCTCGACGCATTCGAGTTACGCGATCCCACAAGAACCGGCATTTACTCATTTGAAAATGCACCGCGCAAGCTTGCCCCAGAGTACGAGAAGAGCTTCCGCGCGAACAAAAAGGCGTGGGATTTCTTTAACCGGCAACCGCCTGGTTATCAAAGGCTGGCCACGTATTGGGTTATGAGTGCAAAGCAGGAGCAAACGCGTTTAAGGCGGCTCAACCTCTTAATCGATAACTCGGAAAAGAACATCAGGGAAAGAACCGTTACCGCGGGAAAAGATTAGGGTAGTGAAGCTTTACGGATCGAGAAAATCACACGAATTAGGATCCAATTTCTTTCGACTGCCGCTGCTCGACTCCGAACTGCCAACGACTTAGACTTCTTTAGAACTGCACTATGCCGGACATGCTGGTAAATCTTTTGAAGTTGCCACCGCTCGAGCCCGAACTCGCAGCGTTGAAGAACGCCAATATTGTGGTTCGCCGCGCGCAACCCTACGAGTTGACTCCGATTCGAAGCTTTGTGGAATCAAACTTCTCGACCAGTTGGGCAGATGAAATCCTGGTGGGCTTTGCCAACTCACCCGTCACCGTTTTCATTGCAACCCTTGATAATGAACCGGTTGGGTTTGCCGCCTACGAATGCACTCGCAGGGACTTTTTCGGGCCAATGGGAGTGGTCGAGTCTCGTCAGCGCAAGGGCATCGGTAAGGGGCTGTTGCTCGCCTGCCTACAGGGTCTTAAAGAACTCGGATACGTTTACGGCATCATCGGCGGCGTCGGTCCCATGGAGTTTTACGAACAAACGGTGGGAGCGGTCGTCATTCCCGGGAGCGAGCCGGGCATTTATACAGATTTTCTGAAGTGATCAAAAGTTACCGCCTGGCTTTCCGCCGCGTCTGCTCTTAGGAACCAATGGACAACACAGAGCGCATGCCCACAAAAAGAGTCGAGCGACCACTCCGCACGCCGGATGGACCCAAAGGCGGCCTCATCCTTGGGGTAATGCCTGAGTTTAACCGGGACTCGCTCTCATTCATCACTCTCTGCCGCGACTACGGCGATGTTGTACGCACTCGTTTCTTCTATGTCACCGCCTATTTTATCTACCATCCTGATGACATCGAATACGTGCTTTCAACAAACGCGAAGAACTTTCTCAAGTCGATGTCGCTGCGTTCAAACTTTTTTCAGCGGCTGGTCGGTAATGGCCTGGTAACGAGCGAGGGAGAGTTCTGGCGAAGACAACGGCGCCTGGCGCAGCCTGCGTTTCATCGGCAACGCATTAGCGCGTACGGCGACGTGATGGTGGAATACGCCGCGCGAGCGCTCTCGTCCTGGAAAGAAGGGGAAGCGCGAGACATCCACCGCGACATGATGCGTCTGACGCTCGAGATTGTTGTCAGGACCCTGTTCAATGCCGATGTTTCCCGGGATGCCGACACGGTGGGACGCGTTCTGGGGCAGATTGTGAAACCGTTCTCCTCCCAGGCTACTCTAAAATGGATTCTTGACAATCGACTGCCGACTCCCGGTCATCGAAAGTTTCACAGCGACGCTGCTGAGATCGACAAAATTGTTTACAAGATCATTGCCGAGCGTCGGGCCCGCGATCACGATGAAGGTGATCTCTTATCGATGTTGCTGCAAGCTCAGGACGACGACGGCAGCCAGATGACAGACAAGCAATTGCGCGACGAAGTAATGACGTTGTTTCTGGCCGGTCACGAAACTACCGCCCTGGCACTTTCGTGGAGCTGGTACTTGTTGGCAAACAATCCGGAGTGTGAAACGCGCTTCCATCAGGAACTCGACAGGGTTCTTGGCGGGCGGTTGCCAACGCTCGACGATTTGCCGAACTTGAAGTACACGGAGATGATCGCGAAAGAAGCAATGAGGCTTTATCCACCAGCCTACGGGATTGGCCGGCAACCGATCAACGACTGTGAGATCGGCGGGTATCCGATTGCCGCCGGCTCGCAGGTCTTTATGTTTCCCTGGGCTACGCATAGAGATCCGCGTTTCTTCAGCGAACCCGAGAGCTTTCATCCTGAGCGTTGGACCGAAGAGTTTGTGGGCGGCCTTCCAAAGTATGCCTACTTTCCTTTTGGCGGAGGTCCGCGCGGTTGTATAGGAAATTATTTTGCGATGATGGAAATCGTGCTCCTGTTGGCGACAATCGGGCAACGTTTCAAACTGCCATTAGTGCCCGACCATCCCGTAACGCTCTATCCTGCGATGTCACTAAGGCCTCGCAACGGGATCAAGGTAGTAGTGAACGGGAGATAGGGTGGGCCTGCTGTGGAAATTAAAAGCCATATCCACGAATTAACACGACAGTTTGTGTGATTTCGTGGATCCGGTTTCCTCCCGACCTATTCAAGCACCTGCGCGATCTGGCCCCATTCTGCGAGCGACAATGTCTCAGCTCGCCGCTGAAGGTCAATGCCAGCCTGACAGAGAACAATACTGGCGCCCCCGTGGCGTTTAATTATTTCCGCCAGATGATCCCGCGCGCTTCGCAGGTTGTTGAAGATAGTCTTTCTCCGCTGCGCAAAACCCGCGCTTACAATCGCCCACAAAAGGGCCTCGTTCTTCACTTCAATGCCGAGCTGAGGGCGAACCACAAGACGCACAACACTACTCCAGACCTTTGGCACGGGCCGAAACGATCCCGGACTGACGTCGAACAATTTCTCGCTCTCGCAGTAAGCCTCAACGAGGACAGACAAGTACCCTCGATCGCTCGATCCGGGTGGGGCCGTGATTCGTTCAACCACTTCTCGTTGCAACATCAGAATCATTTGAGTGAAACAGGATCGTTGTTCGATTAGTCTTTGCAGGATGGCAGTCGAGATGTTGTACGGCAGGTTCGCAACCAACCGGGCCTGCGTTGCCGGCTGCATTTCCGCACAGAAATCGGTTCTCAAGGCGTCGCCTTCGATGAGTGTGAAGTTTGGATATCCTGAAAGACTCTCATGCAGAAAAGGCACAAGGTTTCGATCAAACTCGACGGCGATCACGCGACCAGCCTTTTGCACAAGTTCCAGAGTTAGCGCTCCCTTGCCCGCCCCAATCTCAATGATTGTCTCTGCGGAAGTTGGTTGCAGCGAGGTAATCAGGCGCTGAATGACGTTCTTGTCGGTGAGGAAGTTTTGTCCGAGCCGCTTGGAAGGAGCATGGATTAAAGGCGAACCGTGAAGCTTAGCGCCTTTCATTCGTTATCCTCATGCGACGCTCGGGAGATTGATGGGCCAGAGGGGACTTATGCTGGCGACGGAATTGGGCTGGAGGAAATTTAAACTCGCGCTTGAACGCGCGGTTGAATGCCGCTTCCGAGCCGTAGCCCACCGCCGCAGCGACTTCTGCGACACTGTCCTCGGTTGATTGAAGAATCTCCGCCCCCAGTTTCAGCCGCCATTGGGCCAGGTATGCCATCGGCGACTCACCCAGGAAATGGCCGAAACGCTCAGTAAGCCGCGTGCGAGATAGACCGACACGCCGCGCCAGATTTGAGACGGTCCATGGATCTGCAGGCTCCTTATGCAGAAGAGCGAGAGCTTCGCCGATTACGGGGTCACGTGCCGCCGCGAGCCAGCCTGTCTGATCGGGAGGTAGTGTGTTGATGTATCGTCGCAAGGTCTCGACGAACAATAGTTCAGCCAGTTTAGCGAGCACCAGCCCACTGCCCGCATTCGAGCCGTTCCCTTCACCGACCGAGAAACGGATTGAGTCTTTGAGCCATTGACCTGATGGTTCGTTAGCGACGTGTACTTTTAGGATCTTCGGCAGGCCAGCCAGAAAGACCTCACTCAGACGGGGCTCGCAGACCATATATCCGCAAACAAATCTCGTGATCTCGCCGCCGCCACCCAAGCGGGCTAGTTTGAGCCCGTCTTTTAGATTCTTGGCAAATCTCTGCACGGCATCCACAGGTTTTTCGGGTGATCCGTTACCCAACAGATGGGCATCTCCGTGCGGAAAAACTACCACGTCGCCGGCGATCAACTCCTCGCGTCCTCCATCGGGCAGCCTTACATAGGCACGCCCTTCGGTTAAGAAATGATAAAGGATCAGGTGTCCCGATTCCGGGGAAAGGTAGGGGGCTATCGCGGTCGATCTGGGTTCGCTGAGACACCAGGGAGCGGAAAACTCTCCATTGAAGAACACAGCTCCCTCAAGTCTGACAGCTCTCAAGACCTCGGACAGCACGTCCACCTTTTGACCTCACTGAATTCGGCGTTTGGGCCAAGGATACGGGACGATCAATCAAGTATTCAAGAGGCGTCTGGTCGTATAGTAGAACTAGTAGCTAAGATGTCGGATCCAAAGATGACTTAGGCGAAGAAGAGCACTAACTTTGATGTCAACTAAGTCAGTACCGAAGCATGGGGCGAACGCGGCCGGGCTGGCCGCAACTGAAAGGAAACAAAAACCATGTACTCGAAAGATAATCTCAATAAGCTGACCAGAATAGGGGAACTCGCTCCAGAGGCAATGAGAACTTTCCATGCCTGGGACAAGGCTGCACTTGCCGATGGCGTTATCCCAAAGAAGTACAAGGAACTGATGGCCATCGCCGTGGCTCTCACAACTCAGTGTCCCTATTGCATTGAAGTGCATCGGCAAGCGGCGCTAAAGGCAGGTGTAACCGAGCAGGAACTTGCCGAAGTTATCCACGTCGCTGCTGCTCTTCGAGCGGGTGGTGCGATTACCCACGGCACACATCTCTTCCAAGGCTGAGGGCACGAGGGCTCGGCGATTCCACGGCCTTGTGCCGTGGCATCACTAAGAACTGGTTTCTCGTGCAACTAAGGCAACTGGATAAGTCCGATGACATTACCGTCCGGATCTTTTGCGGATGCAATCAGCTTACCAGATAACGAGCGGGAAAATCGTCCAAATCGACGTGGTTGCCGACCCTGCGGTGCTCAGCCGGCTCGACCTGGCCGTCCTCAGCAACTGATGCGACCGCGCCTGATTTCTTCGTGTCCAGTACTAGGGGAATGTCCGACATGCTTCAGCTTGTCGTCAACTTGGGAACTCTCAATGTGCGACGTTGCGGGTAATATCAGTGCTTGAGTGTTGCCAATCTCGACGACAAGCTGAAGCATGTCGGACATTGCCCTACTACTGGACACGAAACCTTTCCCGACGCCTCGCGAGCGTTGAAGTCTTCCATCTAACTTCCCTTCTCTCCACAATCTGATTGACCTAATACTACAGTTGTAGTAGAGTACGCCACAAATGTAGTAGGCGGAGTTAGTTGAGAAAGGATTGGGAGGGGTGAAATGAAGAACATAATTCTCATGCTATTGGTGCAGGCGGCTTTTATGGGGGCCGATCTGGCGTCGGCTCAGTCGCGCGTGCCTGCGCAGACTTTGTCATCGGCTGCCGCGGAAATTCCAACCATCGGGTCGGAAGGGCCGGAGGCCTTCTACCACGCTGGAAGCAGAATGCTTGAGAAAGGTCGCTATATTGAAGCAATCGAAGGGTTTCAGCGGGCGATTACTGCAAGTCCCAATGTGGCCCTGATTCACAACGACCTCGGGTATGCCTATTTTCTCGCTGGACAATACATCCAGGCCGTAACCGCCTACCAGGATGCAATCCGGCTGCAACCAGACTATGCGTTGGCCCATAGCAATCTGGGCACAGCCTACATCCATCTAAAAGACTACGAAAATGCGTTTTTGTTTCTGGAAAAAGCGCTTCTCCTGAAACCCGATTATGCAAACGCGAGATACCAATTAGGAGTTGCCTATTATGCGGTGGGTCGATTAAACGAATCGGCAGAGTGCTTTCAGCAAGTACTTCGAACAAATCCAAAGCATCCGGAAGCGCTTGCAAGTCTGGGGTGCGCCTACATCGACCTGGGTCGCTTAACTGAGGCGATTTCTCTTCTGCGTCAGGCGCTCGCGATTAATCCGCGCCTGCAAGCTGCAGAACGGAACCTCGGCAATGCCTATTTTCAAACGGGCAACTTCGCGGAATCCTTGCAGGCGTTTCAGCGAGCGCTGAATTTGAATCCGCTCGATGCTGAGGTTCTTAACAATCTTGGCGTCACCTACAATTCTTTGCGTATCTTCAAACAAGCGATAAGCGCTTATAAACGGGCGATTGCGATCGCGCCTGCTTATGAAGAAGCTCACTATAACCTGGCGATTGCCTATCTCGCGCTCAACGATCGGCGAGGTGCGCTTGGCGAGTATGCATTGCTGAAGGATTTGAATGACGAGCGCGCTGAGATGCTTTATAAGGTCCTCAATGCTGGCCGGGTTCTTGACGTATCTCACAAATAGTCGTGCTCCGCCGGTAGTGGGTTGGTTTGATGTCCGATAAGCTTTAGTGTCCGATAAGCTTTAGCTTGTCGTAACGTGCGACAAACTAAAGTTTATCGGACACTTGATTGAAGGGTGATCACAGATAAAAGATCTAAAAACTTCGTCACAAAAAGCTTGACATGCTACTACTTTGGTCGTAGCGTGACCCTCAATTGTAGGACTTAAGCGGGGAATCCGTATTGATTAAGAAGAAAAGCGTAAAGTTGACTCGTTTTGAGCTTGAAATAATGAGTGCCCTTTGGGATTTGGGCACGGCATCAGTACGTGAGATTCAGGAGCAACTGCCGGCCCAGAAGCGTCCCGCCTATACGACAGTGCAGACAATTATTTATCGGCTCGAAGAAAAAGGCGCGGTTCGCCGGCTCAAAAAAATCGGCAATGCTCATATTTTTGAACCCGTCACCACCCGCAAAGCCGCGCACCACCGGTTAATTCAGGAGTTACTGGATCTATTCGGCGGCTCCGCTCGTCCACTGATGGCCCACCTGGTAGAAATCGGAAAACTCACCCTCGACGATATTCAAGAATTGGAAGTTGATCTCGCCGAACAACCTGACAGTAAGCCAGAGAAGAAAGGTGGGCGGGGACGGTAGTCACGCGGAAACTGGGCAAAGGAAGAACCATGAATTATCTACAGCTATTCTCAGAATGGTCCAATTGGATATGGCGACTGGCGTTGAATCATCTCTGGCAAGCAACACTGTTCTTCGTGGTGGCCCTGCTGGCATCTTTGTTACTTCGGCGGGGACCGGCTCGGGCCCGTTACCTTCTGTGGTTGGCAGCCTCGATAAAGTTCGCTGTTCCCTCGGGCATCATTATCCTTACGCTCGGTGGCGCTGGAATTGACCTGCCGCAAATTATCGATCGGTCGCACAATTCCGGCCAAACGCTTCGATACATCACCCCCGTCGTTTCGCCGCTCGTTATTCCTGCCAGTTATCTCGCGACAGCTAAACCTGTGGAGTCGTTGAAAAGCTCGAGGATTGAGCCGCTTGCGCCGCGCAGTGGGCGTGCACTGGCCTTGGCCGGGTGCGTGGTGTGGCTATTGGGTTCCCTGTCATTTTTTGGGCGATGGCTGAAGACCAGGCGCCAGGTATTGTTGGCCATTAAGGAAGGTCGCATCGTACGCAGTGGCAGAGAATGGGAGGCGCTCACCAAAGTTACCTCGTGGCTGGGTATCAAGCGGCACATCACTATGGTTATAACGCCGGAAGTAAAAGAGCCGGGAGTCTGGCGTGTGTTTGCGCCAATTGTTCTTTTGCCGGAGGCGATCAGCAGTCAACTCAACGAAGCAGAGCTGGAAGCCCTGATGATGCATGAAATGGCCCATGTTCTGCGTTGGGACAATCTTGTTAGCAACTTGAATATGGCTCTGTGTTGCATTTTTTGGTTCAACCCGATCATTTGGTTGATAGATAATTGGTTGTTGAAAGAACGGGAGGAGGCTTGCGATGAGATAGTTCTAAGATGGAGCGGGGCAGGAGAAACTTATGCTTCGAGCATCAAGAAGATCTATCGCTTCTGTTTAACCTCGCGAGTCTCGGGTCTATCGGCCGCGGGTGGCTCCAAGCTCAAGAACCGCCTCGAGCGCATCGTGGCTAATAGAGGCGGCGACGATTTTTCTTTCACCCACAAGATACTCGTAGCCACAGTGATAGCTGGCAGCGTCACACTTACGGTCATCGCGGGAATGTCACCAGCTGATCGAGTCGTGGCGAAAACTAACAGCGTATTGAGGCAAGCCGCCAACGGTTTGAAGCATCAAATAGTTGCTCGTGAAGAGCCGGTATGTGCTGAACCCGATGTTAGGAAGTGCTTGCGTCAGCCAGCCGCTGCGCTCGCGGCCCAAAGCGAGTTAGGCCAGGTTGTTGTTCACTCCGACAACAACGTTCCCATACAAGCAGGAACGACGGGCATTGCCCACCTAAACGAACAACCTCCAGCCAGGCTTTCGGACGTGCCTGCGGCAAAGCCAATTGTTGAAGAAGTGCCCACCCTTCAATCTGCGCACGCTACGGATCTGAAAAGATTTGTGGGCCGGTACGGTGTCGACCCGAGCGTCATGGAAAATTTTGTTTTGGATGTGAGCCTGGAGGACGGCGAGCTCTGGTTGAAGCCGTCCCATTCAAACAAGCACCGGCTAGTCGCCCAGTCTGCTACAGACTATTTGGATTCCGCAGATCCGACGACCCGGGTCCGATTTACCTTTGATTCAATTGGCACCGTTGAGAGTCTCACGCTGCGAGGGTGGGAACAAACAATTGTCGCCCCGCGCCTAGTACTGCCGGGTCCCAGTCGCGAGGGGAATATTACATTCAAGCTCAACGGCTTCGGAGACGCCCGGATCGTGGCAGTAGCCGGCACCTTCAATGGCTGGAACCAGTCGCAATACCTGTTTGAGCGGTCGGGCAACGAGTTGATCTGCCGAATTAATTTGCCCCCTGGAAAGTATCAGTACAAGTTCATAGTTGATGGGAACTGGTTAGTAGATCCTAACAATCCCACTGTGGTGCAAGACCAGAGAGGCTTTGAGAATTCCCAGCTAATCATTCATTGATGTCCCGTGAGAGACTCGCGCGCTCCTGTCGGATCAATAGCATGTAACGCAAGCTGTTAGCTTGCGACGGTTGAGGTCCACTCAACCCGCGACGCAAGCTAACAGCTTGCATTACAGCTTGGTTGAAAACGCACAAACGAGCGCGCCGGAAACTAGTCCGTCGCGCTCGTCTGTTTTCGGCTCTCCCCGAGAGGTTAATTCAACAACTGGAGTCCCAGAATCTGATCGAGGATCGCCCCGAGAATGCTGTAACCTCCGTTGGAATAACTCCCGTATTGCGAACGGCTGTAATAGCCGTCTTCGTAACCCCGGCGAAAACCTTCCCGGAAGTAGTACTGATACTCGTTTAGATCTACGTAGTATCCGTCGTAACCGTAGCTTGCATCCTGATAGGCATAGGCGTCTTCAGCTTTGAACCCCCAACCGTCCTCACGGTCGGCCTGGCCCGCCTGAAAACCTTCCTGATAACCATCATTCACGGCGCGTCGCAACATCTCGGCGCCATATTGATTTGTTTCGTAGTAGCTGCCGCCACGACGATAGCGATAGTTGTAGGGGCCGTAGTCGTTGTAGCGCCACTGTTGCAGACGCAGCTGATCACGACGCAATTGCTCGAGATAGCGCTGCTGGTATTGCAACTGGGCACGCCGTCGCTGCTGTTCCAGTATACGTTGACGCTGCCAAACAGAGTTCTGTCGACGCTGCGCCTCCTGCTGATAGCGGGTGGCGCGCTGTTGTTGGTCCTGCTGCCAATTACGCCGGCGCCAGTTGTTGTCCCCATCACGATCGCCACGGTCTCTGGCGCCACGTTCTCGATCACGTTCCCACTGTTGGCGACGTGTGGCGTCTTGCTGCTGCTGCTGCTCAAGCCGGCGGCGTTGGTCCCAGTCACGGTTTGTTTGCTGCTGTTGTCGCTGTTGCTGCCAACGCTGCTCACGTTCCTGAGATTGCCGGATTTGTTCCTGCCGTTGTTGATCTAAGCTTTGTCTGTCTTGATTCTGACGCTCTGTATTGCGCCGTTGTTCCTGAGCTTGCTGTTCGCGTTGTCTCTGTTGTTCCCAGCGCTGTTGACGTTGCTGGCTGTCTTGCTGTTGCTGCTGGCGTTGCCGTTCCCAACGCTGCTGGCGTTCCTGACTGTCACGCGACTGTTCCTGGCGCCGCTGCTCCCAACGCTGTTGCTGTTGAGCCTGCTGTTCGTTTCGGCGCTCAGTCTGCTGGGCCGGCTGAGCCGTTTGGGTCCTTTGCCGTTCTTCGCGACGGGTTTGTCGCTCCTGTTGTTGTTGTTCTCGCTGAGTCTGGTTTTGCTGGCTACGCTCTTCACCTCGACCTCGTCTTCCTTGAGCATTGGCAAGGTCGCTGGCCCCAATTAATGCGGCGGTTATACCCGCCGATATAAATAGCTGTTTTAAATACTTTTCCTTCATCAATGTTCCCTTCAAGTTAACTCGCCAACGCAGAGACGTGGGGTGACAGCAAGACTATCGCAACTGCTATTCCAACAGCGAAAAGGGATGAATGTGAAGAGATCTCGAGGATCCAGGAAACGATTTGATTCAGCGGTAGACGATATGGGTTGAGCTCGTGTTATTTCGTGGATGGCTTATTTCGACAGACCCAAAAAGGCTCGCATCCGATGCAGCTCCGCCTCGAGTTCGCGCTTGAACGTGCGATCACGCGGCTGAGATTCCACGTAGCCAAATTCAGACCTAAGCTCGCCGTCCTTTACTGCGAGGTTAGCCCAGCCAATCACGCGCTCGCGCCACAGCAGCGGCATGGCGTAATACCCGAGTTTGCGTTTGGCGGCGGGCGTGTAAGCTTCGAAGCGGTATACCCAACCCCATAACAAGTCAAAACGCCTGCGATCATGTACGACCGGATCGAAAGGCGCCAGCAAGCGCACAGTGTCGTGGGCCGAATGGTCCATCACATTCTCATCGGACGGCCAATACCAGTCGACGTCGTCTCGACGCAGCGGCGTGACTTCAGTGCCGTAACGTTGCGGCGTCGGGTCGACGCGCGCGTGAGACAGCCGTTCTTTTGCTCGCCGCAAGGCACTGGTCAACTCCTCTTGCCACTGCGGCACGGCGTACCGCAATCGTCGAAGATAGAAAGCCAGACTCGGATCCGGCAACGGCGCATAGATGGAAACCACCACATCGACGAGGGCATCGATCCGCGCGCGGCGCTCAGTTGCACCGGCTGGCGCGCTCGCGTGCTGGTGTGCCCGGTAGATGCGGATGCCGTTCTCGCGCCGAGCCACACGCAACAGACCGCGGTAGTGCATGGCGTCCAGCAGATGGGTCGTGGCGTTCGACGAGCCGCCCCAATAATTCTTTACTGTGCCGTGGGAAAAGTGTTCATCTACCTCACGCGGGTGGACTGCACCGCGTTCGCGCACGAATCCGAGCAGGAGTCGCGCTTGCTTTCTTTGCGCGGACGGCCATTCTTGCCCGATGTCATCGGCAGGAACGCGAGAATACGAGCGCGGATGCATCAGCGCTTGTAACGAGCGGGTGACGTAGCCGTAATTGACGAAGAAGTCTTCTTCGATGTCGAGTGATGTGTAGCGGCGTTCGAGGTCACCGGCCTGATAATTCTTGACTCGCTGACGCAGGATTAGGTCCTGCGCGCGAGCGGGCGCGCGAATCGGATCGGCCTGCACAAAGCCCATTCTATGGAGGGCGCGCTTTAGGGTAGTGGGCTTGAAGAAGTTCCGCGCGACGGTAAAGCGTCGCAGGTCATCGAGGGTGATCAGCATCACGAGATGTTATACGAAATTCGCAATGTTATATCATCTGGATAAGGTATTCTTGTTTAGTATTCGCATATGAAGCCTACGCGTAGAAAGCTCTGCATGCTCGTCTTTGTCGCTGCCGGCGCATTCTTCGGAAGCCATAAACAGGCAGCCTTGCCGGAAGTCGACGCCGACGCCGCTGATCGATGGCAGCTCGTTTGGTCAGACGAGTTCAATTACAGTGGGCTGCCTGATCCGGTGAAGTGGGGATACGATGTTGGGGGCCAGGGCTGGGGCAATAAGGAGTTGCAATACTATTCAGAGCGGCGCAAAGAGAATGCGCGGGTCGAAAACGGAATTTTGATCATTGAAGCGCGGCGGGACGGTTCCGGCAGTAACGAGTACACCTCCGCGCGCCTGGTCTCCAAAGGTAAAGGTGATTGGACCTATGGACGTTTTGAAGTGAGCGCGAAGCTACCCTCGGGGCGCGGCACCTGGCCTGCGATATGGATGTTACCCAGCCTGAAGAGCTACGGAGACAGTTATTGGCCGGATAACGGCGAAATCGACATCATGGAGCACGTTGGATTCGATCCGAATATCATACATGGCTCGGCTCACACAAAAGCCTACTATCATTCCATTGGGACACAGAAGACTGCTCAGATTGAAGTGCCTGACGCTCGCACGGCATTCAATCTATATTCGGTAGAGTGGACGCCTAAAGAGATACGCTGGTACGTAAATGGCAAGCACTATTTCACATTCTTAAATGAGCGAACTACCCAACCGGCCGCCGACTATAAGCAGTGGCCATTCGACAAGCCATTTCACCTTATACTGAATCTTGCTGTTGGCGGCTCGTGGGGTGGCGCGCGCGGAATCGACCAGTCGATCTGGCCTCAACGAATGGAAATCGATTACGTCCGCATCTACCAACTAACAAAATAAACTGGACCAGCCGTAAAAAGATCATTTAGATGAGGTCGAGGCGATGATAACAAGCGATGCTTACGGCTTCCCCGCAGACGTCACCATCGCGGTTGCAAAGCCCGCCATAGGACGCTTCCCGTCCTTCTCCGGCCCGAAGTTGCGCTGCTCTTCCAATGCGAGCCCACATGACTCAAGAAACTCGGCAACCCTTTCTCTTACGGGCGGGGTATTGTCGATACCGAAGCGCCATGGCTCGCCAGTGGCATTGATCACGGCTCTTGCGTAGCGCATGAAAAGCGATCGCGACTCGATGATTTCGGCGGAGAAGTAGTCGAACGCAACCACGCTGCCGGTAGCGGTTCCCGCAATCTTGCGCAAAGTGCTCTCGACTGCCTGCTGGTCCAGATACATCGTCACAGACTCCCAAAGGAAGAAGCTGGGCTTGTCCGGGTCGAAGCCTGCAGCCACAAGATTGTCGAGCCAGTCCTCTTCAAGGAAGTTGGCGGGCACGTATGTGACCCGAGTGGTTTCCACCCCAGCCTTGCTCAGCATCTCGCGCTTGAATGCCTGTGTCCTGGGTGTATCGACCTCAAAACATCGAACTCGTGTTTCCGCCGGCAGATTGTAAGCGCGCGTGTCGAAGCCGGCGCCGAGAATGACGAGCTGCCTGACTCCGGGAAGATGTCCCTTCAGAGCAGCATCGTAGAAGGTCGTCCGCGCAGCCGGTTGATCTTTCATGGGAGGCTGTCCCTCATAGGGATAGCGGTAGATCCGCGGCACATAGCCGGTCAGCCAGTGTCCCAGTAGCGTGGGGACTGTGACGAGATGTAATCCAAGCTGAGAAACGTTAGGGAGCACCCTCATCAGTCGCTTACAAGGTTCGTCGCGCCTCGTGCCCAACCGGTGCTGCATGTACCGCGTGTAGAGAGAAGCGAGCACGGTTGCCGAGGTGCCCATTCGGCGGCTGAACGTTACTAACTTGACGACGAACGGCACATATCCGAGGGCTCCAAACGGGAGCAAGATTGTCTGGATGGCGCGAAAGATAGCAGCTGCGACGATGTTGCGCATATTCGGACCTAAAGCGCTAGCATCCTCAATTCGATGATGAATCGAAGGGTGATGAAATGCTTACGTGTTGCAGTACGGGAATAAAAACCAGACGTTGCCTTTCTCTGAATGTTGAGATATCAATTTAGCATCCTGAGTTAGATGACGATCGCGGGCACTCATCCATGACAAATTCAATAACCCCCCACGCAGACCTCCGGGTTCAAGAGTGGCTTATAGATAATACTCGAGCTGGTTTCATCGATGCGGAAACCGACATGCTGGCCGACGTCTTGCACGCCGTAGTACATGCGGGTGCGGGCGTAAGTTTCTTCACGCCCTTCTCCATCGAAGAGGCTCGCTCGTTCTGGGTCGAAAAAGTCTTGCCCAGGGTGCGCGCCGGTACATGTCGAGTACTGGTAACACGCCTTGACGACCGGATAGTCGGAACAGTGCAACTTGATCTGGACATGCCGCCCAATCAGCAACACCGGGCGGCGGTGGCAAAACTGTTGGTCCATCCGGCCAACCGGCGTCGCGGAATTGCCAGGGCTTTGATGATCGCTTTGGAAGGGATCGCACGATCTGAGCGAAGGACGCTACTTACGCTTGACACTGTGTCTGGCAGCAACGCCGAGTTCCTGTACAGATCGCTTGATTACGTCGCGGTAGGCGTCATTCCCCACTATGCACGCGCGGCGCTGACACCGGAGCTAGAAGGCACGACAATCATGTACAAAGAGATCATCCCGCCTACAGGCCAACCATAAGCAGGCAGTGGGATAAATGTGTGGACGCGTCTTATGTGCTTTTGCGTAACTTTGCGAAACCCCTCGGCGTTCTTTGCGTTTAAGAATTGTTTCAACGCAAAGGACGCAAAGGGTGTCGCAAAGAAACGCTGAGTCCACCTAAGCAATTCTGGTTCGTGAGATTTCGTAGATCAGTTCGGCAGTGCGGTGGCGGGTGGAACGTTCGGTTTTCGGAGATAGCGCTGGCTGATGAGACGCACGTAATTCCGCGTCTCTTTATAAGGTGGAATTGTCTGACCGTAGCGGATTACTGCGCCTTCCCCGGCGTTGTAGCCGGCCAGCACCAGGTCAATTCGCCCGTGGAACAATTGCAGCAGATCCTTGAGGTAGCGAGTTCCGCCCATGATATTTTGCGCGGCATCGTTTGCATTCACCACTCCATAACGCGCAGCAGTGCCGGGCATCAGCTGCATTAACCCCTGGGCGCCTTTGACGCTCAACGCCGTGGAACTAAAACTTGATTCCTGCTGGATCACGCAATATATGAAATACGGGTCGACGCCATAGCGTGCGCCATTTTGGCGGATCAACGCGTCAATCCTGGCATTTCCAGTTGTCCACGAGCGTGGAATTTGCGAGAAGGCACCCATCTGGGCGTTTTGCAGCTCATTCGAATCGGGCTGACGCCGGGCCTCGACAATAGTCATCTTCGCCCTGGCAATCTGTTTCCGCACGTCATCCACTTTGACTTGCGCTGCGGCAATATCGGTCGTTGATTTCTCGTATTCCAACCGGGAAATCAAACCACCCGTATAAAGCTCTTTCAATTTCGCGGATTGCTCGCTGAGTTTGTTGACGTCCTTTTCGTAAAAGACCAGCAGCTCTTCCAGGCTGGTCTGATAGTCCTCGCTTGCCTTGATGAAGTTTTCTCTAAACTCATCCTTTGGCTCTGCCTGAGCGTGTCTCGTCTGCGATTGGGCGTTTAACCGAGCCGGCTTTTTCTGCGACTGTGCGGAAACAACAGATGCCAACAATAGTATGCAAAAGATTACTCGAATATGGTCTCTAAGCTTCATTCATTCTCTTTCGAACTTGTAATGACCTCCACCGCCAACCTCTTCTGATACGAAATAACTGGCATAGGTTGTTTCGGAAGGCAAACATATGGGTAGAGTCTTGCCTCGAATGCCCCCGGCGTGCGCGGTGAGATTCACGTTTGTTTCGCTTATTTGGCCGGAACCCACCCGTTAGCGTGTGGCGGTCCTGACCCAGGGCCGCCAAACTGCATCAGTCCCGGACAGGGAGGTCAGGTGTGGGCAGGCGCGAGGCATCACGCCATTCATAGTCAAAAAGGCACCGGGAGGCGATTGCGTGAAGCTGGAATCAAATTCGACCAGCGAGCCCCGGACTGATGCGAGCCGGTCCTTCAGCTTCAATCAACTTGACAAGATACTGACGCGTAAAGGGAGCTGGACATAATACAGGACCGTCGGGTCCGAGAAGTTCAACGCACAACCGGTTGAGCGACTTTGGGTCGTTAACGTCATACCACTGCGGCAGAGCCTCAACTTTTAATCCTATCGATGCCGCGAGCGCGTTGGTGTGCGCCACAACATTCGACGCGCTGGACGATATTCGCTCGAACAATTCTCGATGTGGTTGTTTCAGGCCAAGTAAGTAGAAACCTCCTCCGTCAACGGCGCCGAGTACCATTCGGTCGCCGGGACGTGAGAGGGACTCGATTGCCACCTCGAGAAGCGAAACAGGCAGAGTTGGACTGTCGCAATTAATCAGACACACGGCCGGAAATCCCTTATTGAGAAGATCCTCTATGGCGTTCGCAAGAACTTCACCCACATTCTCACCGCGTTGGGGAAATAGTTTGAAGTTTTTGGGCACCAGTTGTCTCACCAAAGACTCGGCACGGCGCGGCGTGAACACGACTATGCCATCGGCACGATGGTCATCCACTATTCGTCCAATTGTCGCTCCGAGATCGCGAAGGAATAAATGTTTGAGTTCAGTAGCCTCGAGGCGGGTCAGGGGTGGTGTGGGCCGGGCCTCCGGGTCATCGAGTCTGGGCCCAGGGACCGTCGCCATCAGCGCAAGTGCACAACGGAATTGCGGGGATTTTTGAAGAGAGGGAGACATTCGCGATTGCCGATCTCCAATCACCTACCAGTGTACCTTACTTTCTCCTTGGAGTGCGGCGCATTTGCCGCACTCCAAAGACTAGTGCCATCAATAAAGAATTCTTTTCAGGGCATCGGCTTTGACAACACCGTGGCGATGAGTTCATTAAGGCCGGCGTCCGAGTTGTTGTGAAGCGCCTTGTAGATCGGCAGCAACTGGTTGAGCACTTCAGTTTTCGTTTGCTGTTGCTCCGGCCGCGTACTCAACGCCACCGCCCGCGCATAAGCATCAACTATCCGCTCAACAACTTGATTGAGCCGGTCGAGCACCGCCTTCTGTTCAGCACTCGCAGGCTTGCCCTCGAACTTCTGCTTATATTCATTCACCAGTTTCTGATAGTCGCCCTTCAGCAACGCCCTGCCAAAGTAGTAGTAGATGGAGGGCTCGGTCTTGTATTCGTCGGAATGGACCAGCTCGAGAAATATCTTGGCGGACGCGTCAGGCGCGCTGTCGAGGAGCAGAGTAGCCAGGGAAATATTGAAGAAGTTTCGGGCTGTTTCGAGATTGGCAAACGGAGACGAGTCTTTTATCTTGGCCGATTCGATGAGTTGCAGTGCTCGTCTCGCCAGCGTGACAGCCTCAGCCGTAAGATCCGCATTGCCTGCCTGCGCGTTGTTAAGACCGGCTTCCGTTAGTTTTGTCAGAACAAAGAGGTTGTCCGGCTCGCCGGCGAGGATTTGGCGTCCGATTTCGAACGCTTTGGCGTAGTCCTTCGTCTTCGTGAGTGCGTCTAACTGGAGCAGCTTGTCATAAGCAGACACGAACTTACGCAAGGCTCTTGTACGCTCGTCTTCGTCGGCGCCGAACTTGCTCAGATATTCTTTCGCGCTATCGTAAGCAAGTTTCTGCTCTTCGGCATTGCCCCGTTTGTGTGTTTCATACTTCTGGTAGAGAGAGGTTTTCTCGTCCTGTTGCTGAGTATGCGCCGTTCCGCCCGGTGCGACTGTCAATAGTAAGAGACTGAATAAGAGGGCTCGTGCCTTGAAAATTCGCATCAGGGAACTTTGATATGGTCCACGAAATAACCTTTTTCACTGGACGTTTTCTTGTGTTTTTCGCGGATCTTGTTACCTGCCCAGCCAAAGGAACTACAACGAAATCTGAAATCCGCAATCCGAGACTTTTATTGCGGCAAGGGTTTTGAAAGAACCGATGCGATCAGATCGTTGAGCCCGGCGTCGGAATTTTGATGAAAGCCCTTGTAGATATCAGTCAGCTCTGAAAGCACCTTGGCTTTGAACTTCGCATTTTCAGTTTTCGTGCTCAGTGCGACTGCGCGCGCGTACGCGTCAACTGCTCGATTACCAATCGCGATCAACTTTTCAAACATCGCTTTGCTTTCAGGTGTCTCGTCCTTGCCCGCGAATTTTCCGTATTCCGCTTCGAGCGGATCGTATTCGCCCTTAAGGATTGCCTGGCCAAGGTAGTAATAGGCGGACGGCTCGGTCTTGATGGAAGCGAACTGTACTGCTTTCAAAAGGGCTTTAATTGCCTCGAGCGGCGCCTGATCGATTTGAAAGAACCCTGCCGCATAGTTTAGAAACCCTCGCGCCTCGTCAATGCTCAGAAAGGGATCCGGCTTTGTGACCTTATTCGTTTCGACAAGCTCAATTGCCCCCTTGGTAAAAGGGATCGCCTCAACGTTGAGACTGGAATTGCCGGCAAGGGTATTGAAGTAAGCCGCTCGCGCCAGATTGCTCAAAACTACAAAGTTATCGGGCTCGTTATTCAGGATTTGCCGGCCAAACTCGAAAGTCTTCGCATAGTCCTTGGCGTTGTAGGCCTTGTAGAAACTGACTTCCCGTGAAAGCTTTTCATAGGCTACGACAAACTTCTTTACAGCCTGAACGTACTGATCGTCGTCGCTGCCAAACTTTTGCAGAAACTCCCTGGCCACTTCGTAAGCCTGTTTCTGCCCTTCCTCTCCGCCCTTCTTCAGGTCGTAATACTTGGTGTAGAGGGCGACTTTCTCCGGAGCCATCTCCTGCGCCCGAACCATCGCAGGAGCCAGAACAAAGAGAAACACGGCAAGGCTGGCAATTAAAAAGTGGTTTTTCATGGCGACGAATTATTTCATGTGCTGGGCCAAATGAGCAAAGAGCGGCCAAAGGCTGTTAACAAATCTAAATCAGCCACAGATTAACGCTGATTACACTGATCAGAAAAGAAGAGGAGGTAGAATGCCGTTAACACTCCTCAATTATCCTTAAAGCCCGCGTGGTTATTCGTCTTGGTCGAGGAATTCTCGAATGAGCCGTTGTTCTTTTTCGTCTTTGAGACGGGTGAAGAGTTTTGTTCCGAGGGTCTTGATAGTCGCGGGACGATCGAATGGCAAACGCTCGTACATCACCCCGCCACTAAAGTGACAAGGCTGGCAGCGCTGCTGCAGGATAGGTTTTATCTGGGAGGCAAAATCGACTTTCGCGTGCTCGGAGGAAGTATTTGGCGGTTGAGTTTTTGTCGGACTCAAGCTTGACAATGTGGCGCGCTGGGTACTGCGAACGCAGCTGCACAGACCTAATGTCAGAGCGAAACTGAATATCAGCAGACCGGCTCTCATGGCTGGAATGCTACTCCGATTCTCGAATTAGGTGAAGGAATTTATGCCGCCCAGCTTGTGCGGTAATACGGCACGTCAAAAACAGCAAAACAAATGAGCCGCAGATAAACGCCGATAACGCGGATCAGAACATAGGAGGTCATTAGGGTAGCTTACGCGTGAGACAGCCGTTGTTCCGTTCTTATCTGCGTCATCGGCGTTTATCTGCGGCTAATGTTCTCTTACTTCGCACCTTAACGCCGCAGCCGAACGCGTCGGATCTATCGCTCCCGGCAGGATTTGCGATACAATCCAGCCTCCCAAAAATGTGCGGCTGAATCGACCTTTGATTCTGCGTTTGCAAAATAACACGGGCTTCCAACCAGGCGCCCCGATATCGCGTGTGCCGACCACGATGGAAGCTCGCCAAAGATTGCACATGTTCTTCCCGTTCCATTAATAAGACCAGAAGGAGATTTCATAATGAAAGCCGTCCGCCGCATCGCCATCGCCTCGTTCTTCGTTCTCGTGCTGTTTGCCCTCTCAATTTCCAGTTCTCCAACCAGGGTATCGGCAGGTTCGACCACTCATGATCCAACCTGGTGGGATAAGTATCAGTTTATCTTGAATAATGGTTCCGATTCCGCTCCAGTCTCTACGTCTTCAGTAGCGTTTGGCGCCAACGTTGACGTTTCTAATGAGTGTGGGCCGCAGAGTGAGACGTTCATCACTATCAATCCGAACAATCCGCTGGTGTTAGCCGGCGGCTCCAACGAGATCTTCCGCCTGCCGATGCGCGGCTACTTTTCGACGAATGGCGGGACAAGCTGGGGTGGCGTTGATTTGCCTCTCCCGCCGCCGAAGACAAAGAGCGGCATCAACTTCGGTTCCGATCCGACACTGGCATTCGACACCAGCGGCAATCTCTTTTACGGCTATATTGTCGTTCACTTCGGCGCCGGCAATGGAATCAATGGCACTGAAATGGCCGTGGCACGTTCAGTGGATGGCGGCAGGACCTATCCGACCGCTACTTTCTTCAGCTTTGAAAATGGCGCGAACCATTTTAACGATAAGCCGATGATCACTGCTGATACAAATTCGGCCAGCCCGTTTCGAGATAGTGTCTACATAGCCTGGGATGCGGCCTCGGGCGGCTCCAGTAGCGGCGGCGTGCGGTTGGCAACATCGCGCGATCACGGCGCTAGTTTCACGACAACACGAGTAGATGATCCGAATGGACCAAGCAAATCCATCGGGGCCTCGCCCGCAGTCGGACCCAACGGCGAGGTCTATGTGTCCTGGAACGATTACATGACGAATGCAATTGTCTTCAATCGCTCGTTTGACGGCGGTCAGACATGGGGAGTCCCGGTGATCGTGTCCACGAAGATACTTCCATTTGACCTTCGCATACCTGCTGAATCATTCAGGGGCGCGCTGGTCTATCCTTCCTTGGACGTTGATCGTTCGAATGGCTCGCACCGCGGTCGCATTTACTGTAGCTGGATGGATCTGACCGCCGCCCAGGTTACGGATATCTTCCTTTCCTATTCAGACAATGCCGGGGCCACCTGGTCCGCCCCAACTCGAGTGGGGGATCAACTGTCGCGAGCCGTCGATCGCTTCAATCACTGGATGTCAGTCGATCCCATCAATGGTGACGTCAACGTGGCATTCTATGACACGCGCAATGACACGACCGGTTTTCGCTACCAGACCGATTACTACCTGGCCAAGTCCACGGACGGCGGGCTCTCGTTCCCGAACGCAGATTTGCGCGTAAGCACGGTCAGTTCAAACGAACACGATTGCAGTGGGCTGTTTCCTTGCGACGGCATCAATTATGGCAACCAACAGGGAGACTATGAGGGACTGGTTTCATTTGCCGGAGTTTCATATCCGATCTGGACCGATAGCCGTCGCCAACTTGATCCGGCGAGCGGGTGTCGTCGTCCCTTCCTGATGGAAGAAGTTTTTTCCGCGAAGATACCGTAAGGATCGCGGATTAGCCCCTCCTTGAAGTGCGGCGCTTTTTTCGTGTCTTCGTTTTCGAAGACACGAAAAACCCGCACTCCATACTGCTACCTGACTCGCCTCACGCCTATCCGCTTCCAGCGAGCTGCGGGGATCATCCTGTCTTTTTCGTGAGTCCACCCCGTTAGGTCCAGTCGAAACGTGCCATTCTGAAATGGCAAAGAGTCGACCACCGGACGCCGATCCGGTTGATAGCGAGGCAGGTCAATGCCAAAGATCAAGCGCATCTTCCGATTCTTATAGCTCAGTGTGATTTCGCTGAAATGCATCGCGCAAATTGCCGCATTCGCGAACATCAGTGAAGGCACCTTGTTCCCCTGGGCCCATTCTACAGACTCAGACCAGTAATACGTTTTGTTATTGGGCGCAAAGGACGTGTCGAAGACAGAAGTAGTGGCGTCGCCGATCTGCTTTGGCAGCTGTTCGGCAAGGGAAGTTAGTTCTGAGGTTGTGAGCACTCTGCCGGTGTCGTCGCGAACGATGTAGTTAACTGAAACCGGATTGCAGTATTGGGCGGACGCCCTGGCAATCGTCAAGGAAATAAACAGCAGGAGCCAGAAAGATCGTGACATCATAACTTGTCCTCCCTTTGTAGTATCTCACTATCCTCGGTGTGACTCGACCTGTCCGCTCGTCCATGCTGCCGCCGCGCTTTGCCTGCTTGCGCGGCCTGGATTTGTCGTCAGTCGCGTGCGCATCCGCTGCTGCCATTCGCTGCGGGCAGTGTCGACTTGTTCGATTTGTTCCCAAACCTGGGTCAGCGTTTCCCCGCCAAATTGCCGCATCTTCAAATAAAGGAGCGCGGGTACAATCGACATCAGCGGAATGATAAAGATATTGACGAGACCGGAAAGTTGTTTCGTAATCGTCTGTACGGTCCAACCAGAGCCGCCGCTCGTTCTTTTCACTGTAAGACGGCCGAGAAAAGCGCTCACGGTCATCGGGATTACAAACTGCAATAACGAAACTATGATCACCGTACGCCAGGACCGTGAAGCCAGTTCACGCGCCCGTTTCATCGCGGCCTTTTTCTCGAGTCCTTCCATCAGCACGACGGGTGCATAAAGCGCATAGCGTACTGACATGACTACCCCGGGTATTATCAGCAACACATAGCCAATAATGATGCGCAGGGTTACCCGAATACTGGTCTTCAAAAACGGACGCCATCTCTTTTTTAGGAAGGCAAATGGTGTCCGGAGCTCAACCGGGCGCAGAGGCGCCGCCGAGACCTGGGTAACGATTACCGCAGTCATTCCGGAAATAGCCGAGGCGGCCAAAAAGTAAGATATGACCTGAAGTATGACCACGATAACGAGTGCCACAATCAGCGTTATTCTCACAACTCCCAGGCCTTGGGGCTGCGCTCGCTCAGCGAACTGCAGCGCTATTACTGCTAGGGTAGTTACAATGACGGGAATGTGAGCGATGAATGATAGCTTTAGAAACTTCGGAAAATGTTCGCTGTAAAGTGCGCCTGCCCGACGGTAAAGCGAGCCGATGCTATCAGCTTGCGCGCGCAATGAATTCGCGAATGCCACCGCAGTCGGCGGGCGGTCGGCCGGATCTTTGGCGAGCGCGCTGGTAACCGTTTGGGCCACGCGCCTGGGCACCTTCTTGACTAGCTCGCGCAGGTTCGGGGGAGGGTTTTCCAGGTGTCCTCGCAAGATTGCAGCCGTGTCGCCCCCAAAAGGCGGATCGCCTGCGAGCATCTGAAAAGCGATTACTCCCAGGCTGTATATATCAGAACGCGCATCGAGGTTCTTCGCCGCGCATTGTTCCGGCGACATGTAGAGTGGCGTGCCCATGATCGCTCCAACGCGCGTCAGCTCAGTGCCGCCTGTGGTGGTTGGAGGCACGGTAGCCGGATTAGGTAAAGGAACCTGACGAGTGCCCCGATCGAATCTGAGGGTTTTGCCATCCTCGTCGCTTGTTGGTGCCCCGTGGGTAAAGAGAGCTGTCGCAGCACCTTCAACTGCGTTCGTCGGTGCAAGAGGTTCCGCGTTATTGCCTTCCGCGGATTGGGGGGCCACTGTGACTTTAACCGCCGACTCCTGTTGCAGCCCTGGCCTTTCGACGTCGTCGAAAAGGAGTGTATCGGTTTCCAGCTGCCGGGAGTCGGATCGGACGGCCTGAGTTACCACCGCTTCGGCAGCGATGTCAGCCGTTAGTCTCTGACTTTCAAAGGTGTCGCCGCCGGAGAGCTTTGCAATACCGAAGTCCAGCACTTTTACGCGATAACTTCCCAGCCGGTTTGGTTCCAGCCAGATATTCTCAGGTTTAAGATCGCGGTGAACAATTCCCTGCTGATGCGCTTCGTTCACGGCTGAGCAGACTTGTTCAAGGATATCGACGACCCATTCCAGCGGAAGACGCTTCTCTTCCTTTAACACATCCGCAAGCGTGCAACCATCAAGGTATTCCATTACGAGGTACGCAACGGTCTCGCCACTTGCCCGCGCAAAGCCAAAGTCAGTCACGTCGACAACGTTGGGATGGCGCAGCCGGCCCGCCGCACGGGCTTCGCGCTGAAACCGCTGCACAAACTCTTCGTTGCGCATGAACTCCGGGGCGATAAGTTTGAGGGCCACAAAGCGGTCTGTGCCCAGGTGAGTTGCCAGATAGACCGCGCCCATTCCCCCTTGTCCGAGCTGCCGTTCAAGTCGGTATTTGTCGTCCAGCAACTGGCCGACATACTTGTCGAGTGAACTCATGAGGGAGGTATGCTACCCCGTAATTGAGGAATTAGGAATAGGCCCGGAACGAGGGTAGTGACCGATGTTCGTCCTCTTAAGGATAAACCGAACACTAGACTAATGCTTTTCCTACCTGACTAATCCGCCAATGAAATTACGCGGCTGGCCCATCATCGGCCCCATCGACGCGCCGGTAAGCGTCGATTGCACAATCTCTAATTGCGTCATCAGCCTGATCTCTGGCCGCTCCAACTGATCGCTGAGTGTTTCCGCCCGGTCTAAGTCAAAGCGAGCCAGTTGCGCTATCGTATGGCGCATGTTTGTCACGATGTTGGCCATGTTGTTTGGACCATTCATCATCCATTCGCCGCGTCTGAGGTAACGATTTTCAAACCCATCCATCACCACCGCAGCCATCACCAGCTCGTTCAATTGGATGACAATCGCTTGCATCAGCGCAAAGCTCTGGTCCAACTCAACCGTAGCGTAAGCGGAAGCCAGCTGCATCTGTTGCCACACTTTGGTCGAGTTTCGCGGCAACGCGCTCACCAGTGCGCGTGCTTCGTTCAGACAATCCAATGCTTCCTTTTTGTTGTCTTTGGCCATTAGTGTCGCAGCGATACGGCACAGGACCTGAACTCGCAGCTCAACTGATGACGATTTCGCCAACAGTGCCCGTGCCTCGGCTAGCTTGTTATCGTTTATAGCCGTCCACGTTTGTTGGTTATTTATTTGCTCAAGAAACTGGCGGCGCTGCACCGGATCAGAAATGTAATCAGCCGCGATTTGGCGTGCTCGCGCAATATCCCCGTCGCTGCTGGCCTTCCAGGCCGCTTGTTGGTAAACCTGGTTGCGCATTTCCGAGGGAAACTTTGGGGCCAATGCGAGGACATCATCTACGCTTCCGTTTTGCACAGTCTGGTTTAGCTCGGAATACATCTGGTTGTGCGGATCCAACGTACGTGTAATCGCCTGTGACCAGTCTCTCACAGCCCGCGCGCGTGCCGGCGCGTACTTTTCCACCAACTGCATTGAAGAGAAGAGGCTGCCAAAGTAATTCTGTGCCGTTTGCTGAGTCAAGGGATCTGCAGGAGTCATTGAAAGGGCTGACTTAATAACCGTCTCGAGCAGATCGCGGAACAAGTCTTCATTTGCCAGCGGCGGTTGAAACGACGTAAGCAGGTTAATAGCAATGTTTGCTGCCTCCTGGTTTCGGCTGAGATCCTCATCCTTGATGCGGTTGATCACACTCTCGTACAAGCTTTGTGCCGCTGGTTTGTTTTTTCGTTCCAATTCCGCCAGCAGGCTTATTAGTTCATAGGTTAATCCCTTTGACAGACTCTCCCGCGCAATCTTCAACGCCCGCTCGGGATCTTTGGCGGCAATGGCTCGTGAAAGAGACAATTCGAGATTTCGTTCCCAATTTGAGCTGTACATCGGGGCGTCGGCCGGGAAGCGCGTCGCTCGCAGAAAGGCAAGGGCCATGTCAGGATCATGTAGGGCCATGCGATTGATGACCTCCTGGCGTTGCGAATTGATCGGAGAAATGAGTTCGTATGCCCGCTGATCGCTGAGATCGACGCTGGCAACCAGAGCAGCCTCTTCCCTGCTAACATTTTCAAATAAAGCTCGCGCCCGCTTTTCGTCCTTGCTCCAAACCAGATCCGCGATCGCACAGGAGACCGCGATGCGGTTCTCCGGATAGCGCAGAGTCGAGATGCGTGAGGCAACCGTTTCAAGCAGGTCGAAGGCCTTTTTCTCGATCGCGGGAGGTGTTGGTTCGTTTGTGATGGCAGTCTGCTGGGCCGCCAGCGCACGAGGGAACAGGAAAAGCAACAGCGTAAAAGTAAGCACGCTCAGTCGGGACATCGATGATTCTCCTTTCGCGGGCGTCTCACTCAGCCGACTCGACATGCACGGTTTGGCGGGGAACGCCGACCGCGATTCTGACCAGAATAGGTTTGATTATCTCACGAGGTCCCTGGTTTGAAGCGAGAAGTGGGCTTTGAGTTGGCTGAGGGTGACGCAGGTTAATCGTGACATCAATCTGTGAAGGCTGAATGGCAAGCGTCAAAGCAATGATTTTCCATTCGTCATTTTCCATCTTTCATTTTCCATCACTGCTGGCCCAATGCTTGGTAAATGGAAAATGACGAATGGAAATTTCTTATGTACGTCAACGTTGAATGCCACTCAACATCGTGCGTCAATACATGACGCTCCAGGTACCGAAAGGCTTAAATGCATTACCCCCGATATTGCGGTTGACCATTACATCAATTGTGGCTTTTGGACCGGGTCCGGCGCTCTCTGCGAGGACCAGGCCCGAACGCAGGAAGTACAAGCGTGCGACACCGCCAATGGTGGCCGCAAAACGACTGTTTGCTGCGGCGTCGTTAAACCACAATCTTGCTGTCCCGGCGTTATGCCCGCTGCTGGCGGCAATTCTCACGCTCAACCTGACGCTGAGCACGTCGCCCGTGCGAAATCCCACGGGTCCTCCCTGAACCAGATTGATCGTCCGGAGAATTGCGTTATTAAAGCCACTGCTACCACCGGGCGCATCATTGAGCTGACCCGAACCTATGAGTATTCCGTTCTTGAAGACCTCGGCCAGCAGGTCAAACCTGGTGCCAACATCGTCACTACTTTTCAACCCAAGCCAGATCTGCGCCGGTCCTAGTGCGGTCAAGGCTTGGAGATTTACGGTGACAGTAATCGGACTGGACACAGAGCTTTGCCCGTCCGTAACGGCCACGGCAAAGGAATAGACATTTTCTGCCTGCGCGGCTGTCGGCGTCCATGAGAACACACCGGTCGCCGGATTGATCGAAGCACCCGCTGGCGCACCAACTAATGAAAAGACCAGCGTCTGGGACGGCACATCCACATCAGATGCGTGGGCGGTGAACGTTAACTCACTACCATAAGCCACCGAAGCCATTGCCGGAACGCCAGTCAGCACGGGTGGATCGTTGACTGAGCTGATCGTGACATCAACTCTTCCCGTGGTGCACTTCGCATCAGGCAAACCATTCGTGGAACCGTTATCGCAAACCTGATAATCAAAACTTGCTGCGCCGTTATAGTTTCCCGCCGGTGTGAAGCTAACTTGCCCGCTGTTGAGGAAAACCGTGCCATGAGTGTTTGCATTTGAGCTCACACTAGTTACCGTCAGTGTTTGATCGCTTTCATTTGCCGGTCCGGCGGAATCATTCACAAGCAGATCACCAGCCGGGAAACTTAGCTGCGAGTCTTCGGCCGTTGTCTTCGTGTCGGTCCCGGCAATGGGAACATCGTTTACGCCGGTTACGGTCAGGTTCACCGACGCAGTTGCGCACTTACTGTCAGGTGCTCCATTGGTTGTGCCGTCATCGCACACCTGATAATCAAAACTCGCCGGACCGTTATAGTTTGCTGCCGGTGTATAAGTAATCTGGCCTGCAAGTAAGGAAACACTGCCGTGCGTATCCGGGTTCAACATAACAGCGACGACATTCAATGTCTGGCCACTCTCATTAGCCGGCCCCGGAGAGTCGTTGCCGGTTAGATCCGCTGCGGCAAAGTTCAGCGGCGTGTCTTCGGAGGTGATCTTGCTATCATTCACGGCCGAGGGAATATTGTTCACTTCCGTAACCGTCACGTTGACTGTGCCGGTCGCACATTTTGCATCAGGGAAACCATTCGTTGTCCCGTCATCACAGACGTGATAATCAAAACTTGCGGGGCCGTTGTAATCGGCGGCAGGGGTATAAGTAACCTGGCCGCTGTTTAACGTGATCGAGCCGTGTGTGTCCGGCATTGAGATTATCGAGTCTACCGTGAGTGACTGCCCGTTCTCGTTCGGGCCGGCGGAATCGTTGCTGGTCAAATCGCTGGCGGGAAAGACTAAAGGCGAGCCCTCGGCTGTCGTCTTGTTGTCACTGACGGTGGTCGGGTCGTTGTTGACCTCGGTGACCGTTATTTGCACGGTAGAGACATTTGAGTCGAGCGCTCCATCGTTTGCTTTGAAAGTAAAGCTGTCAGATCCAAAGTAGTGAGCATCGGGCGAGTAAGTCAGACTCGCGCCACTGCCTGAGATTGTTCCGTGCTGCGGGCCATCTACCACCGCATAGCTGAGCACGTTGTTAACGTTGAAATCCGTGGCCGACAGAGTCACCGCGACATCCTCGTCCTCAGCGGTCGTCCCGGTCTGATCTGACGTCACCGGAGCGGTATCGTTCACCGTGTCCAGTTTTGCCTCAAACACGTCCTGGATCTCCGTCGGCACGTTTGAGTAAAGGTTGTATCCCGAAACTGCCTCGACCTGATCGACGGTTGCCAGGTACTTCTGCCATTGATCCGGTCTGATCGCTGTGTCGTTCGGCATAATCACCGCGATCGAACGCGTGTTACCGTCAACCCTGGCGACGTCGTTATCGCCAACTGGCAGCACCAACGCGACTTTCCAGGTTACGGCGGGAACAGTCACATGCCCATTTGCGATGGTGTCAGCCGGTCCGTTACTTCCAACTCCACCTACGCCAGAGCCGCCGGAAAGTATATAGATTTCATCTCCTTCGCTGAGCAACGTGCGGAGATAATTTTCCATCGCCGCCCAGGGACCTTGATTATTACCGGGCGCCTGCGCCGTCATATTGGTCATGAGGAACGTCGCCGAGTTGTCGGCGATCGTCGACGTGCGATCCGCTGAAGGACACATGTGGCCGCGATCAAAACCGCTCAGCTGATAATCCGTTCCCTGCACCTGATAAAAACCTGGTGGCAGCGTAGTATCTGCGCGGAAATCATCCTGTCGCGGAGCGCTCCCTCTCCAACTCAGATCCAGGTGCCAACTGGTCCAGTTCGGCGTCCCGCGATCATTGTTGTATGAGAGCGCGTACTGGGTCTTCATCATCAGATAGTTTGTCGTCATGCCCGGATCAGTGGTGGCGTTTGAGGGATTTCCCATCAGCATGTGTTCCGCCGGATCGCGGAAGAACTCCGAATTGAAAGTGAAAGAGTAGTCTGCGACCATGTTGTCAGGCGGGTCATTCAGGTCCTGATCTGTCACCTGGGCCGCAAAGATGGTCACAGAGCAGGGCTCGTTAAATGTGAAATCGGTATCCGGATTCAAGGTGAAACTGACTGGACCACCGCTGACTCCTGCCGTGTGCACACCGGTCGTGCCGCAAGATATCTGGTACCAGCTCCCAGAAACGTTGACGGGCTCGTCGAAGTTTATAGTGATATTCGAGTCGAGCGGAATATGGGTCTGGTTGGCACCCGGAACAGTGCTGAATATCTCGGGTGGAAAGTCGCCGGTGGGACAGATTGTAAGCGCGCTCGACGTGTTCCGAGGGTTCGGCGCTCCGGCCGTAAAGTTGCCGCCGTTTGAGTCAGTATCTTTACAACCGTCATGAGTTCGTAAATCCGCAGTCTGATTGTCCAGCCCGGGCGCCGCGCCTGCACCTTCAAAGCAGCTGGCTGACCCATAGCCGATAAAATCGACAATGCTCGGATTGCCAAGAGGACAACCGCCTGTAAGGGATGTGTTGTCACTTACAAGTGCGACCTTTCCATCTGTCGAACTCATATTGATGGTGCCGATCACATTTGCCGGTGGTAGATCCAACCCATCACCAGACACTCCTGCCGCCTCTTGAATCAGAAAGTACTGGCCAGGCGCGATGGTGCCGGTAAGGGTAGTCTTGTTGGTCCAGGAAGTTCCCGCGGCTGAGGCATACTGGACCGACCACCCGGACAGGTTAACAGTTGAGCTGCTGCGGTTGAATATTTCAATGAAGTCATTCTTGTAACTTGCGCCGGAATTGCCACCGCCACCGTAGATCTGGCTAATAACTACTGTACCGGGCGGAACGGTTGGGGCAGTGACGGTTAAAGAGATCGATCCCGAACCCGATCGTACTTGAGCATCGGTCACAGTTAACGGCAGCGATTTTGATCCCGGCGTCGTCGCGATGTTAACGGTGGTCTGGAACGTGAAGACATTGTCGTTTGGCGTACCATCACCATGGCTCCCATCGTCAAAAAATTGCTGGGTCGGCGAGCCGCCGATCGCAGTTAGATCGCCAGTTACTGCCAGTCCGGTACTAGTCGGATTCGCTCCAGGCGTAACGGTGCCGGTTAGGGTGACGCTCCCGCCCTGGCTGACTGAAGCAGGGTTGGCAGCTCCGGAAACTGAGGGATTGGTGGGTGTTGGAACATTCGTCGGCGTCAAACTAAAGTCGTCAACCGACAGGCCATCATCGGCGCCCGTTGCGTCAAGATCGGTCCACCTGATGAAGAAAGTTGCGCCACTCGGAATGTTTAGACCCGAAATAGTTGAGTTGATAAGAGTGCGATTGGGTCCGGAATTACCGTCGAGCGCCCCGATGGTTGGGCCGGTGTTTGGAGAGGTGAAGTCGAGCCCGTTCTGATCCGTCCAGGTTCCGGTCGTCAGGCTGGTAGCGTTAGTGCTGATTTGAAAGTCGAGCCGGTCAGCCCTCCCTGCTGTTCCCAGCCGCCACTCCTCACCGGTGTATGAGATTGCCAGGTTGGTTATCGGCGAGCCGGTATTGTTGGTAAAACTTGCCCCAAGTATAGGCACCAGACTGCCGCTGCGCAGACCGCCAAGCGCTCGTTCCGCATTACTGGTTGCGCCAAAGCTATAGGTGTCGCCGGCATTTAAAGAGCCGGTCCCGGCAGTGTAGGTTGCGTTTGCATTCGTACCTGCTTCATCAAAGTACCAGCCGTTAGGCAAGGCGCTCGAGGTCCCTGAAAGGGCCAGAGTGTTGAAATCCTGGCCGTAAGCGGCGCCAAGGGTCGTGAGACTGACGCTGCCGGAACCCGTTTGTACTGCTTCAGCGATAGTTGTCAGGAAAATAACTGGCGGCACAACGAGCAATGAGACAATCAATAGCGAAAAAATATTGCGCTGCCGATTCCAGAAAGCAGTAGCGTTCCGTGATGTGAGAGCCATAGAAATCCTTTCTAACCGAATGAGCAATTAGCCCGAACAGGAATTAAGAGAAAGATGACTGAGCCTCGCGGAGCGCCGGCGTGGAAACACAGTTTGCCCTCGACCGCACACAGTGGAATCTGTGTCCTTGCAATGATCACCAGGCGAAGCTGACGGTTTACGCAGAGCGTGTGTTACACAGAAACGGTTTTTTCCGGATGAAATCTCATCCGAAACAAACCGAGCGAGGTTTTGGGTTCTAATCTATTTCCACAGAAAGACCCGGCACGTACGATGTCGAGCGCTTATCGCTTATGTTACGCCGGAAAGGAATCGGCCCAAGACGCCCAATCTGAGGCAGGCAGACTCTAACTAATAATCAGGTCGGGGTCAATTAGCGTAGAAGAAAATTCACTTAACTTTCACATAACGTGGGGTTGTGGCACCGATGAGAAATGATGAATGGAAAATATGGAAAATGATAAATGGAAAATGGCTTCAGCCTTTATCTTGAACGATCGTATTCTAAGGCATAGGGTGGCGCCTCGATCTCCTGATCTAAACGGGGATCACGAACCGGATCACCAGCAACCAACCTGAGCGGCACCACTCCTGCCCAAACCGGCAGCGAGTAATCTTCTTCCTCATCGAGTGGTGGACCAGATCGAACCTTCGCCGAAACTTCGATCAGCGGCAGTGAGAGCACCGTGGTTGCATTCAGCTCTGATTCTGTTGGTGGGCGTACGTCGACCCAGCGACCGCGTATCACTTGTTCAGAGAAAGCACGCAAAGCAGTAAGCTTTTGTTCCTTCTCCTCAAGGACCGCCGCGCGGCCAAACACCACGACCGACCTGTAGTTCATTGAGTGGTGAAAGGCGGACCGCGCCAGCACCAGACCGTCAAGCAAAGTTACTGAAACGCAAACATCGACGCCACTCCTCAGCGTGCGCAGCATTCGGCTTGCTTGCGAACCGTGAATATAAAGACTGTCGTCTGAGCGAGCGTAACCAGTGGGGATCACAACTGGCCGGCCATCAATCACAAAGCCGACCTGACAGATAAAGCCCTCGTCAAGAATCTGATAAACGAGTTCTCGATCATAGACACCACGTTTCGGCAGACGCTTAAGTGTGGTGCGTTCAGTGGGCGGGAAAGACGAAGAATTCATTAGATAGCACCTACTGCCAAAGGGCCCTGAGCAAAGCTTTCGAATCGCTGCTGCCGGGAATTCCCTCGAGGATGAGGACTCTCGATCCTCGCAGCTCCGCCACCACCCGGCCCTCGTTGGTTTGCCAGACATGACGCTCACTCTGGGCCTGGGACTTTTCAGTCTTCTGCGTGTCGGTAATTGGGGACGCCATCTCCATCGCCCGCGCGCCTTCGTAACGCCGCCAGGTCCGTTTGGCATATGCATCGAAGAATTCACGCGCATCGTTTTCAGTATCCCAGGCAGTCATTTGAGCAAGAAACACTTCACCCGGCTTGGGGCCTTCATAGAGCTCGTATCTGTCTCCAGCCCAACCCGCAGCGGCACGCCGTGACTCAGCGGGTGATTTGAGATATTCATCCAGAATCAGGTAGTAGCTCCACTCGCCATTTACGTCATAATCCAGGCGCCTCCAGGACCAGCCAAGCAGGTTTCGCACCTCTGGCAGCGCAATTTTCAGTGGCGCCTCACGGGCGAAGTATTTGTCAGGGTGCAGGATCTGTTCGGTAGATTGCGGCAGTTTTGTAAATGCATCCGAGACCATCTGCCAACCCCCGCGTTTGTAGAGTTGCGTGGCCCATTCAGAGCCTTCCTGGTATGGGAACACCAGGGATTCACGCAAAGCCCGCGGCGCCTGCTTAAATTGCTCTGAGGACGTGCTGGTCGAACCGAGGGATCTCATAAAAGCCAGCGCCACCAGCGGGTTCTTAGCCATGTAGAGCGTCATTGCCAGGGTTGCATCGCCTTCAATCAAGGCGTGCGCTGCCAGCTCAGCGTCGGCGTCCCCTTTTGGCCAGTCCTCAAACCGGCGCAGATTGAAGTGCTGGTCCTGTAGGGCGTGGGTCAGTTCGTGGGCCATTACGGGCTTTTGCCCTTCCAGCTCGATCCAATCCGCAAGGTAAAACTGTTGCACCTTCGGATCGTAGTAGCCGGCGACCTGTTCAGTTAGAAGTTTGATTATGAAAGGGCGGTACTGGAAGTCAGGTGAGACCAGTCCAAATTTTCGCAGCGCCAGCTCCGTCGCGTGCATCTCTGCGGGAGTGGTTTGCTCTTCGAGATTGCGTACCACCATCCGCTCGATTTCAGAACGAGACTGAGCCCCGCTCTTGACGGGCCGCAGTATCGACAACTCACGAATTTCGCTCGTCTCCTGCAAGACGGCAAGGGTGGTCGCCACGATGGCCGCGTTTCGGGTCGTACTAGCCGCAGCCCCAGCATGTTGAGGTGCAGGCGCTGCCGCCCCTCCGCTAATGAAAACTGAGGCCGAAATCAGGCATACCATAGTAATGAAGACCAGGCCGAAGCGAATTTTCTTTGACATCCCGTGGTCTTCGCTCTTATAGTCCGCTGAAAGTTCCCAACTAAGTCGCGTTTTAAAGTCCATGCGGAAGTCTCTTTCTCGAGAAATTTAGAGGCATTGCTAAGATGACAAGTCCGGCGCCTGAAGAGGTCTTTGGAGATTGGCACGAAACGCTTGTTCGAGTCCGTTACTCTGAGACCGACAAGATGGGCATCGTCTATTATGCCAACTACCTCGTCTGGTTTGAAATAGGGCGGGCTGAATACTGCCGCGCGCGCGGATTCTCATATCGGGACATGGAAGAGAACGACGATGCATTCCTGGTGGTGGCAGAGAGCTATTGCCGGTATAAAGCGCCGGCCTACTATGACGACGAGCTGCTAATTCGTACTCACATCACCGAGCTGCGGCGTCGCTCTCTACGATTTGGGTACGAGGTTGTCCGCCCCGCCGACGGTCAAATTATTTCGGAAGGCGAGACCGGACATGTGGTAACGGATTCGTCCGGCCGCGTTCGCTCATTTCCGGAGGGGTATGCCCAACGACTGCTGGCGCCGCCGATCCTCAAGTCGACCTCTTCGGGCGAAAAGGTTCCTTCGCAGGAAGGGCCAGCCTAATCGGGGACAAAGGCTTCATTTCCCATTTTCCATTACTCAAGATAGCCACTGGGATCCACAGATTACGCAGATTAGGAGAAGGCAGTTGGCAGTAGGCGGTAAGCACCGGGCCAAGTGGCAGTAGTAGTACCAAAGCTGGTAGGTTGTGCCTTCTGCTTACTGCTAACTGTCTTCTCCTAATCTGCGTAATCTGTGTAATCTGTGGATCCCTTCTGATTTCTCACTTCAATGGTTTCCCATTGGTAATTGCGTATTAATCAAAATGAAAAATGAGAAATGTCCAATGATAAATGACAAATGATCACGCCTGATGGGCCAAATTCAGCCGCGAAATCTCTCTGGCGCGACCTGTGCTCTCGTCTACATCAAGCACGGCGGCACAGATTCGCACATCTCCCGCCGAGTGTTCGGCCCGCCGCGCCACAGCCGTGGTAAAGCGCGCAATCACGTCCGTCTTGTTCATGCCAATCACCCCCGCATAGCTACCGGTCATGCCGACATCTGTCAGATATGCCGTTCCCTGAGGCAGGATCCGTTCATCTGCAGTTTGCACATGCGTGTGGGTACCCAGAACGGCTGAAACCCGGCCATCCAGGTACCAACCCATGGCCACCTTTTCAGAGGTCGCCTCAGCATGGATATCCACGACCCGGACCTTCACATCAGCCGGCAGATCAGCCAATACGCCATCGGCAAGGCGAAACGGGTCGTCCGACGGCGGCATGAAAACGCGGCCCATCAGGTTGATGACCGCAACTTTTACGCCGCTTGCTTGTCCGACCCAGACACCGCTGCCTGGTGTATTGGGTGGGTAATTTGCAGGGCGCAACAGACGAGGCTGCTTGCGGATGTACTCGATGGCCTCTTTCTTGTCGAAGATGTGATTTCCTGAAGTCATCACGTCAATCCCATTAGCAAAAAGCTGGTCGCAAAGTGACGGGGTAACGGAAAACCCGCCGGCGAGGTTTTCGGCATTCATGATTGCCAGGTCGATGGCGTGCTGCTCTCGCAGATCCTGCAAGCGCTCGAGCACCGCAAGCCGCCCGGGCTTTGCCACCACATCGCCGATCATCAGGAGTTTCATTCGCAGTTGATTCTCAGAACGAAAACTATGAATCGTCAAAAAGTTGTGAATCGTAAATCGTGAAACGTAATTCCGCCTGCTATTCACAATTTACGATTTACGATTTTACGATTCACGTTTCTTGCAGCGGGTTTCTTTCCCAAAGCAAAAACCGTGAATGGTAAATGGTAAATCGTCCTAGAAGCATCCTTCTATTTACAATTTACGATTTAACGATTCACGATTTCTGGCAGGAGGGAGATCCGCATGAGCCGTTCCGAAGCCGTAATTGAACCTGCATAGACAGGTGGGTGACCTCTTAATGCCACCGCCGCTGGCATTTCTTAACGTTGAAGAAATGCACCTGGCGAAATGGCCTCGGTCTCCCGTATCAACGGCGTTGGCTCAATCATCGTAACTCGGTGACGAGCCCCACAGACATTTCCCTCCGCCGCGGTGAATACTATCATAATGTTGGAAACGCGGGAAACAGGTACTTTCAAAGCTGAAAACCATTTTCCATTTTCCATTTTCCATTTCTCATTTTCCATTCAGTTTGTGACTAGGTTATTGCCACGGTCACGAAGTAATATTAGGGATATTCCCTCACGAAAGGACGGAGCCTCACTCCAATGGAAAAAGACCCAGTCAGAAATCCTCAATGGCGTGCAGATGAACTAGAGGAGCGCCTAATTGACTTCGCAGTCCGTATAATTAGGCTTTCTGCGAAGCTTCCAAAGACAGCAGCCGGAAAACATATAGCCGGGCAAATTCTTAGGTGTGGCACCTCACCGGCACCAAATTACGGTGAAGCCAGAGGCGCTGAAAGCGCCGCCGATTTTGTCCACAAATTGCGGATTGTCCTCAAAGAGCTAAACGAAACACGCATCTGCCTCAGGATCATTGAGCGAAGTCAGTTACTCCCAAAGGAGCAGCTTGCGAGCATTAGTCAAGAGAACAGGGAATTATGTCGAATCTTCACTGCCTCGCTTAAGACAGCTCGAGCGCGCTTGAACTGGAAAATGAGAAATGGAAAATGGAAAATGGAAATGAAAGCGACCGGATCTCGGAGACTAAGCCGCTATCCTAACGAGAGTTTGCTGGAGGATTTCTGACTAAGTCTTTTTCCATTTGAGTGAGGCTGATGTCCTTTCGTGAGGGATTATCCACAATATTACTTCGTGACCGTGGCAATAACCTAGTCACAAACTGAATGGAAAATAAGAAATGGAAAATGGAAAATGGAAAATGAAAGCGACCCTGATCTCGGAGACCAAGCTGCTATCCTAGCGAGAGTTTGCCGGGGCTTGCTTGACCGGCCTCGACGGTGCTTCGTACTTTCAGCAGCCGGTCGAGCATCTCGGCGCATTCGGCACTGCGCGAGGCAAGTTGGGAGTCGGCCTGTTCGTGCACATGCTTCAACCGGTGCAGCTCATCCGCAATGTGCAGAGCGGCTAGAATAGCTACTTTCAGAGAATCGACCGTGAGGGTTCCGGACGAGATTTCTCGCATCCTTCCGTCTACAAATTCAGCCAGCTGGATGATGTATTCAGTATCGCCGTCCGAGCGGATATTGTAGGTTTGATTATAGATCTCAACGCGAATGGTGGGGCTGGTAGTGGTAGAATCCATACTGCCTTTGCCAAGCATTTCGCCGATTCCGGCACTCATCTAAGCTCCTCTGCCATCTCAGGATCAAGTGCTGCAACGGCGTCGAGCATTGCCTCGACCTTCATGCGAATCGTTTCTCGCTCAGCCAGAAGCTTTTCGACTTGCGACTCGAGCCGTTCTTTCTCGTTTAGAACGCTGCCCATATCACGGCGCATCAAAGAAAGCTCCTGCTGAAGAGTCTCGTTCTCTTGCCGCAGTGTCTTCGTAAGTTCAATGGTGCGGTAGATCTTATCTTCAAGATGCGAAAACTTTTCCAGGCCCGACAAACCTACCATCGTCTCTCTCCTCGTAGTCCTACCGCGACGAAGCGCGTCGATTATGCGACTTCAGGCTCACAAGCGCAAGACTCATTCTGCGATCCAAGCCGATTTATTTTTCTTAGTGCTGTTCCGCGGAAAATGTTTGACAGAGGGCGGCAATCAAGACTCGCTGACGCTCTTCCACCTCTTCATCTCGGAGCGTTCTCGCCGTTGACCGATACTCGACTCTCAGCGTAATGCTGCGCTTGTCTTCGGGCACGCCCGAACCTTCATACGTGCCCACCAGCTTCGCGCCAAGGCAATCCTCAATCGCCTGCGCGGAAACAGCCTGCAACAAGTCGTCCACCGTCACGGTGCGCGCTACCTGTAACGTCACATCTCGCACAACTGAAGGGTAGCGTGGCAGTGGCTGATACTGAGAAACCTTTTCTGACGAGCTCAATAGCGCACTGAGATCCAACTCCGCAACATAAACTGGCTGTCGGAATTTGTACGCGGCGGATAGAGAATCTGACAAACGTCCAATCGCGCCGAGCGCTACCTTATCGCTCAACATTATCAAGGCCGCCTGGCCCGGTTGCAAATGTCTTGTGGACGCTGCTTTGAAAGTCAGTGGTCCAAGATTCATCGCCGCCACACCGCTTTCCAGAGCCCCTTTGAGATCGTAGAAATCCAACTCGCGAGAGGGCTGCGCGCGACCGGCTGCAACGACGCCACCGGTTGCTGCGAGCGCCAGGCTCTCTCGTTCATGTGGCAGCTCGTCGCCGGCAAAGCTGCTAAAAATACGCCCAATTTCAAACAAACTCACATCCCGAAGGCCCTGATTCATATTGTGTCGAACGGAACTCAGCAAACCGGGCAACAGCGTCGGGCGCATGCGCGCCATGCCTTCAATAATCGGGTTCCTCAGCGTTGGTTGCCGGTCGCGTATCCCGTTCTCCTGAAACTCCGGAATAAGGTCAAACTGCTCGTCACCCTCGCTGAAACTAAAGTTGATTGCTTCGTCAAAGCTGAAGCCATTCAGCGCCTGTCGTAACAGCCTGCGCTTCAGCTCGTTTGGCTGGTACTCACCCGAAGCACTCGCGGGCGGCAGCTCCGACCCGATCCGGTCATAGCCTGTATGTCTCGCCACTTCCTCGACGAGATCTTCTTCCTGCTCGACATCTACGCGCCAGGAAGGCACCACATAAGTGATCGCTGCGGCCTGCGCTTCCTTTTCGGCAAAGCCCAAACCTCCAAGGATCCGCTTGAGATCGGACAATTCGACGCTAAGGGAAGTTAACTCGCAGATCCGTTTTGGCCTCAACGTCACAACCCGAGGCGGCAACGGTCGAGGATAGACATCAATGGCATTTTCGCTTGCGATGCCTCCGGCGATCTCACAGATCAATTCCACACAACGCTGCTGTGCTTTCACAACGTTTTCGCAATCGGCGCCACGCTCGAAACGGCGCGACGCTTCTGTATCCATCCCCAGCAGCCTGGCAGTGCGTCTGACCGAGTCAGGGTCGAAGTAAGCACTCTCAATCAGAACATCCTTCGTTTCCGAGGAGATCTCCGACTCCTCTCCGCCCATAATGCCAGCCAGGGCCACCGGCTTTTCAGCGTCGGCAATTACGAGCATCTGCGGATCAAGGTCGCGCTCAACTCCATCAAGGGTCCGCAATTTTTCGCCGGCAGTGGCCCGGCGAACAACGATGCGAGAACCACTTAGTTTTGCAAAATCGAACGCGTGCAACGGTTGGCCTACCTCATGCAGCACATAATTCGTGACGTCCGCAACATTGTTGATGGACCGCTGGCCGATCGCCTCGAGCCTTTTGACCAGCCACTGAGGCGATGGGCCAATCTTAACGCCGCGCACCAGGCGGGCCGCGTAGCGTGGGCACAACTCGGGATCCCGAATCTGGACAGACGCCAGCGCTTCGGCGCGGCCCTCGACGCGAGGCGGTTTGCTCGCGGGCATTCGCAGCGACCCGGACTCGATGACCGAGACTTCCCTGGCAACGCCAATGTGAGACAGACAATCTGGCCGGTTGGAAGGTACCTCCACATCCAGAACCGAGTCGTCCTCACGCTCGGCAACCGCATCGATGGCCAAACCCACCATGGTCAAGCGCTCGCGCAGCTCCAGCGGCGACAATCTTGTATCTGTCAGTTCGCGAAGCCAGTGGTAACTGATTAGCATTTTGTCAGTGGTCAGGATTCGTTGTCAGTAGTCAGTGGTTCGTTGTCAGTAGTCAGTGGTCAGTTGTCAGCGGTTCGCTGTTTTCGTGCCATTTTGTGTGATTTCGTGGATCGTTTTGTTATGCAACGGGAAAGGCGATCCACGAAATCACACGAAAGGCACGAAACTACGGGCCACTGACTAGGGACAAATGACCGTTGACCACCGACAACTAACTAAACTGCTCCAAAAACCTCACGTCGTTCTCGAAGAGTAACCGGATGTCGTCCAACCCATACATCAGCGCGCACATGCGATCGATGCCGAGGCCAAAGGCAAACCCGGAAAAGCGCTCTGGATCCACGCCCACGGCACGTAAAACATTTGGATGTACCATCCCCGACCCACCCAGCTCGATCCAGCCCGAGTACTTACATATCCGGCAGCCCTTACCGCCACACTTGAAACAGCTGAAATCAAACTCGGCGCTGGGCTCCGTAAAGGGAAAGTAGGACGGACGGAACCGCGTGATGGTTGAAGGCCCGAACATTCGTCGCAGAAACTCTGCCACCGTGCCTTTTAAGTGCGCCATGGTTATTCCTTTATCTACGCAGAGCCCTTCAACTTGAAAGAACATCGGGTTGTGCGTCGGATCCGGCGTGTCGCGCCGGAAGACTCGACCCGGAGCAATCATTCTTACGGGCGCGCCGCGACGCTGCATGGCATGAATCTGCACGGTCGAGGTTTGCGAGCGCAGAGCAAAACCATCCAAGGTGTAAAACGTGTCTTGCGCCGCGCGGGCAGGATGACTCTGCGGAATGTTTAGCGCATCAAAATTGTAAAAGTCCGTTTCGATCTCTCGGTCATCCTCAATGGCGTAGCCGAGGGCCACGAAGATGTCTTCGATTCGTTCGCGCACCAAGGTGATCGGATGGCGATGACCGAGCCTCGGACGCCTTCCGGGTAATGTAACGTCGATGCTTTCGCGTTCGTTTCGCAGCCTCTCGAGATAACCGCCGAGCCGTTGCTCGACCTGATCTATGGCCTGAACAATTTCCGCTTCATTTCTTTGGACCAACTGCCCAAATGCGGAACGCGCATCGGGCTCAACCCGACCAATCATCTTCTTGGCAGCCGCCAGAGCACTTTTCTTTCCCAGATGGCGAGTCCTTAATTCTTGCAGCGTGCGTTGCTCCTCAATTGCTTCCCCAAGCGTCAGGCGCACTTCCGTCGAAGTGTCAGTAAAGCGGGCAAAGCGTCCGAACTCCTGCTCGAACGCTTTGCGTGCTGATTCAACTTGCTGGGTGGGATCCTGCGGGTTGTGTCCTTCCACGATCGCACTTTTCCTGACCTATGGTGTTCTCTTCTTGGCGACCCAGCGCCCTTGCAGCTGTCCGGCAAAATCAAATTCTCCGACCAGCCCGCCGTCCTGCATAACAGCGTTCATGGCGACGGCGCCGCTGGGGGTGTCCAGTTGAAACACAAGCTTCCCATCCTTCCAGGTGCCGTTGCTGATCGTGCCCGCGCCTAATGATGAGCTGCTCTCGCCGGTTACCTTTTCGCCATCAACTTTGAGAGAAAGCGTAAAAGGAAAGCCTCCCTGTGCGTCGGCAACCGCGTCCCAGTCGCCCGCGAGGTAAACCGCCGCAACCGGCGCCGGCGCTGGAGCGGCAACCGGAGCGGGATCAGAAGCCACTACAGGAGCAGCAACGGGTGCGGTTACAACTGCGACCACCGGCACCTTACTCAACTCGATTGAGCGCTTTTGTTTCCCTTCGATCCATTCACCTGTGAGCTTGTCGTCGTGCAATTGAGCAGTAATCCTGCCTGCGGTCTTCCCGGTACCGAGTTTTAGGGTAAGTTTTCCTCGCTCGAATTTGCCCTTAGAGATCTCGCTGGCACCCTGCGGCGTAACAAACCGGCCGGACACCTTGCCGCGGTTGTTGATGATCTCGAGCGTCAGTCGTGTATCGACGCCTCGCGCACCATTAACCATACCCTCGAATTTACCTGAAAGGGGATCGCTCGTAGGAGGGGTCTGCGCTTGCGCGAGCGATGCCAGCGCAATAACCGACAACAACGAGACGGTTGCCCATACCTGTCGCGTCATCCTCCGGAAAACTGGGTGTTGCATTCGTCAGCTCCTCTCAACAAATGTCGCTCAGGCGGCCGCCTGATTCCGCTGCGCGTTCTCCAGAGCGCTCTTGGCCTGCGCCGCAGCATCCTTAAACGCTTCTGGCTGGTTTACCGCCAGGTCAGCCAAAACCTTGCGATCGAGCTCGATTCCGGCCAACTTCAGACCATGCATAAACTGCGAGTAGTTGAGCCCGTTCAATCTGGCTGCAGCGCCGATGCGCACGATCCACAGACTACGAAAGTCGCGCTTCTTAAGCTTGCGACCCGTGTAGGCGAAATTTAGACCGCGTTCAACTGATTCCTTCGCCGAGCGATAAAGCTTGGATTTCGTGCCGCGATAGCCCTTGGCCAGCTTTAATATTTTCTTGCGCCTTTCGAGACGCTTATTTCCACGTTTTGCTCTAGGCATCTGCTTTTCCCCTTTCTATAACGCCTGATTCGGAGCGATAGGTTACAGGACGCGGGAGATTTGCCTTTGTCCTGCTCCGAGTCCCCTTTTCCCTTCTCCGATATCCTTATTAATCCCGGCCGTACGGCAACATTGCTTCGACTCGCTTTTGATCTGGTTTGGCAACCAGCGAGTCAATATCAAGCAAGCGCTTTCGTTTGTTCGTTTTCTTGGTCAGTATGTGGCGGGCGTGTGAGTGACCACGCTTGATCTTACCGGTAGCAGTAATCCGAAACCGCTTCGCGGCCGCCTTCTTTGTTTTCAGCTTAGGCATAATTTCTCCATTCCTTTCATTTCCAATTGCCAAATGCCGATTGCCGATTGGCGAAATCTATAAAAGGTTCTTCAGCGCCACATTAGTATGGGCGAAACCAAATCCATGCCATCCGGCGCCAATCGCCAATCGGCATTTGGCAATCGGCAATTCCCCTCAGTGTTCAACTTTAGCCGCGCCCTTATGGCGCCTGGGGCCAAAGATAATGAACATCTGGTTGCCTTCCATGCGTGGCCTGGCTTCCACTTCGCCCACGTCCGCCAGATCGCTTTCCAGCTTTTCCAGAATGCGCGCGCCCAGTTCCCGGTGCGTCATTTCACGCCCGCGAAACCAAATTGTGGCTTTGACTTTGTCACCCTCCTCCAGCCATTCACGCGCATGCTTCATACGGTACTGGTAGTCGTGATCATCCGTGCCCGGACGAAACTTAACTTCCTTGACTGTAATGGTGACTTGTTTTTTCTTCGCCTCGTTCGCCTTTTTCTTCGCTTCGTACTGGAACTTACCGAAGTCGATGATGCGGCAGACGGGCGGCTCAGCAGTTGGAGCGACTTCCACCAGATCCAAGCCCTTCTCTCTGGCGGCGCGAATCGCATCCCGGATGTCCATAACTCCCAGCTGCTCGCCTTCGTCTCCGATGACGCGCACCTCGGGAACTCGAATTCTTTCGTTAATGCGGACCGGTGGGAGACGTCTGTTGTCAGGACGCTGGCCGCGGCCGCGAAAGCCTGTAGCTATTGCTGCACCTCCTCATATTCAGAGTCTTGAGTCTTACAGTCTGGAGTCTAAAGTCTGGAGTCCCGAGTCAAGACAAATACTCTTTTGACTCCGGACTCTGGACTCCCGACTCTAAACTGACTCGAGACTTTTGTTTGCCAAAGCGCGCTCCTGTACTAGCTTGCGCGCCATTTCCATGAATGCCGTCAATGGCATCACGCCAATGTCGCCTTGTAAACGTTCCCTGACCGCCACTGAGCCCTGCTCCATTTCACGATCACCAAGCACTAACATAAAGGGCACTTTCTGCAACTGCGCATCACGAATCTTGGCGCCAATCTTCTCGCTGCGCAGATTCACTTCTACCCTGAACCCCGCGGTTCGCAATTGGCCGGCAACGGCGCTTGCATAGTCGTTGATACGATCGGTGATCGGCAAGACGGCTACCTGCACCGGGGCCAGCCAGAACGGAAACGCGCCTGCGTAGTGCTCAATCAGGACCCCGAAAAACCGCTCCATTGATCCAAACAGCGCGCGGTGAATCATAATTGGGCGGTGAGGTTTGTTGTCCTCGCCGATGTACTCGAGCTGGAATCGCTCGGGCAAATTGAAATCAAATTGTACGGTCGTCAATTGCCAGGTCCTGCCGATTGCATCCTCGACCCGAATATCTATCTTCGGTCCATAAAAGACGGCCTCGCCTTCCACCCTGGTATACGGAATCCCGCGCTGGTCCAACGCGTCGACCAGGACTTTTTCCGCTCGCTCCCAGTCGTCATCCGAACCGAGATAGTGGGCGTCAGGGTCGGACCCGCGCACAGAAAGCTCGACCTTGATGTCTTTGAACCCGAAGACCTCAAACATGTTGAAGGCAAAATCGATGCAACCGATTATTTCCCCGCCCACCGTGTCCGCTGAACAAAAGATGTGCGCATCATCCTGCGTAAAGCCACGCACCCGCGTTAGTCCGTGCAGGGTGCCGGAAAGCTCTGCACGATAGACCGTTCCCAGCTCGGCATAGCGGATTGGCAGGTCCCTGTATGATCTCTGAGCTGACTTGTAAATGCCGATATGAAACGGACAGTTCATCGGCTTAATGCGAAACTCCTGTCCTTCAAACTCCATCGGCGAGAACATTGAGTCGGGATAGTTCTCTTCGTGCCCGCTCACCCGCCACAGATCACGCTTCGCAATGTGCGGCGTAAAAACGAGGCCATAGCCGCGGGCCACGAGCTGTTCGCGGAGATAATCTTCCATCTCTTTGCGAATGGCTCCGCCTTTGGGGTGCCAGAATATCAATCCCTGGCCGTAGGCTTCCTGAATCGAAAAGAGATCCAATTCTCGCCCAAGCCGGCGATGATCCCGCTTCTCGGCTTCCTCCCGCTGCTTTAACCAGGCCTCGAGCTCTTCCTGAGAAAAGAAGGCAGTACCGTAGATGCGCTGCATCTGGGGCTGAGAGGCGTCGCCCATCCAGTAAGCTCCCGCGAGCGAAAGCAGTTTGAAGGCTTTCAGCTTGTTGGTATTCGGCACGTGCGGCCCCAGGCAGAAATCGATAAAAGGCGAACCATCGATATAGTAGACGCTGACAATGTCGCTGCCTTTGTCTTGAATGAGCTGACACTTGAGCGGCTCGTCGCGCTCCTGAAATATACGCACGGCTTCGACTTTGGGAATCTCCTCGCGACGATAGGCCAGGTTGCGGCTGGCGATCTGGCGCATTCGCTTTTCGATCACCGGCAGATCCGCTTCGGTTAAAGGCGCCGGCGTAATCACATCATAGAAAAAGCCATAACGCGGATCTTCAAGCAGCGCCGGCCCGATCCCCAGCTTTGTGCCGGGAAACAGATCCAGCACGGCTGCCGCAAGCAGATGAGCTGTTGAATGCCTTAGCACGTCCAGTCCTTCAAGCGTCGCCGGTAACACCGGTTCAATGGTCAGCGCCTCTCCGTTTTGGGGTTCGAGAGTGTAGGCAAGGTCTACTTCCTGCCCGTTAACTCGCGCTGCCAGTGCCTGCTTGGCCGCATCACGATCCAGCTTCTTCAGCGCCTCAGCCACGGTCAAAGGACCGGGAAGTTGCGTCGTGGCGCCGCCTTTGATCTGTACGTTGATATCGCTCATTGCTTTTCCTGGTGAATCGTTAACAGTTAAATGGCCGACAGTCCCGGCCGAGCGCCGGTGACCATGAACCCCGGGGCAGACCAGAAGGAACTCCGGCCTCCTACCATTTACAATTTACGATTACCATTTACCGCTGATTGGATTCGATAGGAGCGCCTTCGTCGCAGCCCGCCACAAGGTAGCGCGCAATTAAAAACTTAAGAATCGAGTGTATGTTCGATTCATGACGAAGGTCTTCCGGAGCATCCTATCAAAACTTAGAACCCTGGCCCTTTGAAGCAGGTGACCGCTCCATGAGCCACAACGTGTCAAAAATGACTCGGGGATTCTAGCAAACGCGCCGGTTAGCCCGCAAGTAAGCAGTCGTGAGGGTACTGATCACCAAAAACTGTTGCTACTACCAATGTGGTAGGCATACCAGAGGCCAAAGGCAATGCTCAAGACCCCCGCAACGGTTTGCAAGCCATAGCTGATTCCCGACAATCGTCGCGCACTCAACGCAAAGGGCAAACCAATCAAACCGGACATCAGGAGCATGCCAATCGTCGCACCAATGCCAAAACAGACCAGGTACAGAGTCCCCCAAAGAATGGAGTCCACTTGCGTAAGGACGAGAAGCGTTAGTGCCGCCGACCCTGCCAACCCATGCATCGCGCCGACGATCAAAGGCTTGAGCGCAACTTTCGAAACTGCATGAGAGTGTTGAGTCGCTGCGTGCCGATGTTCTTGCTGTGGTTCGTGGAAGTGCACATGCACGTGAGACAGCCCGTCATGATCATGTCGGTGGATGTGCACGTCCGCGCGCCCGCGAAAGACCCGCAGTAAGGCCAGCACGCCCAATCCGACGATCATTACCGCTACGCCAAACTCGAGCCAACCGGCAATCGAAGGCGAGATAGCCACCCGAAACACGAGCACCAGGGCCCCGACGATCACTAGCGAAGCCATGTGCCCCAGTCCCCACAACCCTCCGACGAGACTGGAGCGCATCACGTTGCGCTGCTCGCTGACGATCGTCGAGACTGCGACAATGTGATCAACCTCGCTTGCATGCTTGAGGCCGAATACAAGCCCTAACCCAAGCAAGGTGAATACGCCTCCGGACGGCATGCTTTTCTCCTCAACAGATTCGCGGCAACTGTTCGCCTGCCAGCATATCAACAATTCGAGTGCCGCCAAAACCTGTGACCATCGCCACAATCCCCCGCGGCTCAGCTCTGACTTCGCCAATAACGCAGGCCTCGCGACCAAAGGGATTTGCTCGCATAGTCTCGAGCAGTGGCTCGGCCAGCTCGGCGGAAACAATTGCTACCAGCTTGCCTTCATTTGCCACATAGAGAGGATCAAGCCCCAGAATCTCGCAGGCGCCTTTGACTTCCTCGCGAACAGGAATGAGCTGCTCCCGGATCTCCACACATACTTCCGAGCCCAGGGCGATCTCATTCAACGTAGTTGCCACTCCACCTCGAGTCGGGTCGCGCAGGCAGTGGATTCCCTCGACCCTGCCCAGGCTCAGAGCCGTTTCGAGCATATCGGCAACCAGCGAATTAAGCGGCGCCGAGTCGCTTTCCAACTCCGTTTCAAGGTCGAGCTCGCCTCGCGCAATCATGATCGTTGTCATTGCGGTCAAGAGGTTTCTTGGGAGTTTTCACCCACTACTGGGCGGGGTGAATTCACCACTGCAAGGTAATGTATCAGGTTTGTAAGTTATTAGTGACGGCACATGAGTTGCCCTTTCCTACTCTACAGGCTAATCACACTACATCTCGTCGAAGCTGGAAACTAGATCGGGGATTCGTCTAGAAAGGAAGGGCTACTTATATGTCAACTGCAATGACGGCTAAAACGCAATTGAGGAGCGACGAGGAAATCCGTAATTCGGTAATCCTCGAACTTAAGTGGGATCCAAAAATCACTTCGAGCGATATAGGCGTTGCGGTCAAGGATGGAATTGTAACGCTGGCCGGCTTCGTTTTGAGTTATTGGGAGAAAGACGCAGCAGAGAAGGCAGCCAAGCGCGTGTATGGCGTGAGAGGTGTCGCTAACGATCTGGAAGTTAAGCTCGGCACTACTCGAACGGATCCGGAAATTGCGCGCGATCTGATTCATGAGCTTGAGAGTCACGTAAGTATTCCAGCCAAGGATATTAAGGTGACTGTCAGAAACGGATGGGTCACGCTTGAAGGACGAGTCGATTGGCAATATCAAAAGGTCCTGGCTGAAACGGCTGCGAAAAAAGTCCGGGGGGTGCTCGGTGTTACCGATCAGATCGAGGTACGCCCGCAGATTAAGCCAGTTGAAGTACAAAACAAGATTGAGGAGGCCCTGAGGCGGAGTGCAGAACTCGACGCTCGCCGGATTACAGTGGAGGTGGACGGAACGACAGTAAAACTCTCCGGCAACGTTCGCTCATGGGCGGAGCGCGAAGAGGCTGAAAGGGCGGCGTGGTCGGCGCCTGGTGTGACAAGAGTGGAAAACCATATCTCGGTTGTACCCTAAGCAAGTTCAGCATTGCGGTTGAAAAGGGGCGACAGCATCATCATCCACGGTGCAAGCGGCGATGTAGGAACTCTCGCCGTTCGGTTTGCGAGACTGCGTGGCGCGCATGTCTTCGCTACAGCATCTGGAAATGCCGGTGTTGCTCTCGCTCTCCGACTTGGCGCGTAAGCGGCGGTAGCTGGCAAAGCGAAGACATCGTCACCGCCCGCCGTTTCGCACCAGCCGGCCTTTGATGCTCAGTACCGACTCACAAAACTTGAGTAGTCAGTCCAGCACCAATCACCGAGCCGTCGGGTAACAGATGTTATCTGACCACCAGCACAGAGCAGGGCGCCTTTCGCACAACAGTATCGCTGGGGTCTCCAAAAATCACATCATCGAGCGTAGCCGCTCCCTTTCCGCCGATTGCGATTAAGTCGGCTTTCCAATCCCGCGCCTGCCTTAAAATCTCCTCTGACGGATTTCCCTCGTTGATTTCCGTAGAGAGCCGGATTTCTTCCCCTCGCTGCGGCGGCGAAGATTCGATCAGGGTTCGCATCGAAGCCCTTGCCTTCTCCACAGTTGTGAGCGTCATCTCGCTGAGTCCGCCTGGTGGGAGTAACTCAGCGACAGTAGGATTTGCCTCAATCACATGCAGCACGTGAAGAGCGCCGCCGGATTGACGAGCGAGGTCTTTCGCGGCAAGAAATGCCCGCACCGACAATTCAGAAAAATCGACTCCGCAAAGAATACGCTTGAATGGCATGGTGGTTTAACTCTTTATCGATCTTCTGCACAACTACTGACGCCTTTCAAAGCCATCACGTGCCGGTACTGGAAGATACTGAACGGATTGAACTCTCTGTTTAGGCTGCGGAAACAACTCCATGAAGTGATATATCTCGTCAGGCATATCGGTCGAGACCGGTAATCCCATCTCCCGCAACGTTTCATAGGTGAGAGGATAATCGTGGGTCCACTTGCCGGTAGCAAGCGTTTCTGAAAGTTCCTGAGCCTTTCCATCTCCTACCTTGTCCTTGAGCATTCTTTGCACCTCGAGTCTAAGTTGAGTTATCGCTTTCTCAGAAATATCCGCAAGAATCAACGTCTGATCGTCAACCTTATTCTTGTCCTTCTGAGCTACGGCTTTGAGAATCGACGCTGCCGGAAATTCATTTAATTGTGGGTCAACCGGGCCAAGCACGGCATTTGGATCCATCACAATCTGGTCAGCCGCGAGCGCCAACAGAGTTCCGCCGGACATCGCATAATGCGGCACGTAGACTGTAATTTTTCCTTGATGATTTTGCAGTGCGTGGGCGATCTGCCGCGCCGCCAGGACCAGCCCGCCGGGTGTGTGCATGATGAGGTTTATTGGCAATGTCTTGTCTGTAAGTTTTATTGCGCGCAGAATTTCTTCCGAGTCTTCAATGTTTATGTATCGTAAGATGGGAAAGCCGAGGAGACTCATCGTCTCCTGGCGATGAATCAGGGCGATGAATCGGCCGCCGTGTGTTTTTTGAAGTTTGCGCAATAGGTCTTGTCGCTTGTATTCAAGGATCCTTTGGGAGACGGCCGGTTGAAGCGAGGTGATGATGAAGTAAATCCAAAGGATGTCCAGAATGCCCATTAGTGGTCCTCCGCAATAGTCTTTGCTAAAACCGAACCTTCGTTTGTCAGGCAATACGCTCGTCGCCGCGTATTACTTCCACCGAACAGGTGGCGTTCAGTGCGACAACATCCGAGACGCTGCGGTCAAACAAACGATTCAGTCCGCGACGGTCATGTGACCCCATCACTACCAGGTCGGCACGCCAGTCATTTGCGACTTCAGTTATCTTCTTTCTCGGATCACCCGTTACTACCTCACCTATAACTGCCACGCCGCTGGAACCTAATAGCTTTTTCGATTCCTCAACAGCCTTGTAGGCCAATATCGAACTACCGTTGTTGGCCGTGGGCTCTGATACGCTAAGGATCTTACCTTCGGAACCGGGGGGCCAGGGCCGCCGGGCAACTAATTGGGCCGCGAGTCGAGAAGATTTCGATCCATTGGTTGCCAGAAGAATCTTCATTGCCGAGTGCCGCTCGCTTCGGCTATCTGGACGCACGAGTTCGACTGAGCAGTGGGCATCGCGAAGCACTGCCTCGGCAACGCTACTCAGCAGACGGAGCTCTGGTTCGGTTTCGCTAGTGGCCCATAAAACAATAAGATCTGCACGCCATTGATCTGCCGTCTTCACTACTGCGAAACGGGGATCGTCAACTTTGATTGCAGCTTCGGCTTCAATTCCGACAGTCTCGAGCCGGGCAATCGCGTAAGCAATAACATCCTCGGCCTTCGCCACCATTGCGGCACGGACTAAATCTACTTTGCCCGCAGTGTCGCGCCAGATATGTTCAGGAATTGCCGCATATTCGATTGCGACAAGAACTAGTGTCACTGTGCCAGGGGGCCAGGGGCGCGCCGCCACCGCGTTGACTAGAGAGTTCGACGACGCGAAATCGATATCGATCAAGAGTCTCACATAGAACCTCACGACGAAACGGACTGGGATCGTTTCGAGTCAAACGTATGCCGGCCATCTCGCAGATGGGGTTTAAAGATGCGCGTATTCACTGAATGAAGCGCGAGTTTCAAGGGCTGAGCAATCAAAACCGGGCAGTCTGCCTGTCGCAACACTCGATCAACATTCGACCCAAACAGCGCTCCTAGTCCGAAGTCCCTGCCCAGGGCGCCCATGCAGATCAGATCCGCACCATGTTGTTTGGAGTAAGTGAGTACTTCCCGATATGGCTTGCCCGAACGGACCACCGCCTTGAGCTTAAGAGATCGATGGATTTGCTCGGGTACACAATCATGAAGGCGTTGGATTTCTCGATAAAAGGTACCGTCAGGTGGGGGCAACGAAATCTCCGAGTGCTGATCTTCCTGTTCAGGCACTACATGCAACAAGTGCAATTCCGCCTTCAGTTTTTGTGCAATTGAAAGAGCATACGAAAGTGCCAATTCTGAAGCGCCGGAAAAATCGTGTGGCACGAGAATCCGTTGAAACCTCGCTTGACCGTTTACATGGCTCTCACGTCCCAACGAACGAGTTATCAGCACCGGGCAGAGCGCCGTGCGAGAAACCTGCTCGGCAATAGAGCCGAGTAGCGCCGGAACGCGCGATCGGCGTGAGCGCATGACAATCAAGTCAGCATGCGACTCGCACGCAACCCGGACGATTTCCTCTCCGATTCCTTCCCGGGCGTCACCAAGAGCAATCCTCCAATTCAGTTTTTTTAGTTGGTCCCCGAAACAATGCATCAGCGCATCTTTCAGCAACATTCTCGTTCTCGCTTCGGAAGGAATATTGGCGGCGGGGGAAATGAAAACTGGCAAGCTGACGCAAGAGCAAAGAACAAGCTGTGCGCCGTGAGCCTGGGCAAGCGATATGGCAAACGGCAGCGCCTCGTCTGATTCAATGGGCGAGCTTATCGGGCACAGGAGCAGTTCGATTGTAATCATTGTTTCTGAGAAGCCCCGCAATCCGGGAGAGTGGATTCCCATTTTCCATAAAATCGCAACTGGCATGCCGCTACAAATGTTCAAGAATTTTGTTTGTGGATAGCAAGAGTGGGGAAAATCACCACCTTAGAGAAGCGTGAAAACACTCGATGGCGGACTTACAGTACCGGGACCGAAGCGACTGGATGCTACACTCGACTCCGATGTAACTCTCAAAATGGCAGCCAGTCAATTAAATTAGTTGAAGCGCAACATCCGGTCGCTTCGCTCCCGGTACTGTACTGTTCGCGCTCCACGCGGCGCTAGTTAGGACTTTTTTGTGCAAGCCTCACCGGGCTGAAGCCCGGTGTGAATGAGAGGTATCGTTTCGGATTTTTGAGGCAAAGACCAGGCAGGTGCTACGTTACCAGAAAGTACGTCTAATCAGGGCTTCGCCGCACGGGCACGATCAAATTTCGGCTGCTCCGCGGCCAATTGTCTGATCTTTTTCAGACGATATCGGAACTGATCTCGCGTCAGACCCAGGAGTTCAGACGCTCGAGTTTGATTACCATGCGTTTGCGCGAGTGCCTGCTTTAGCAGCGACTTCTCAACCTCTTGAAGCGAAATGCCCTGGGGCGGCAGGCTAACCGTGGCATCGATACCAATTACATTGACGCGGGCCAGAGGACTCTTTTCGGCATCCGGTACGATGTCACGCGGCAAGTGGCGAGTAGAGATCATATTACTGTCTTCCAGGATCATTGCCCGCTCGATCACATTTCGCAGCTCGCGCACATTTCCCGGCCAATCATAGAGCCTGAACGCTCGAGCCGTTTCCGCTGTCAAGCCAGTGATCTTTCTCCTGCCTTCGTGAGAGCTTAAGTCGAGAAAGTGTTGGGCCAAAAGCAGCACATCATCGTCACGAGCAGCCAACCGGGGGATATCAATCTGAATCACGGCCAACCTGTAATAAAGGTCAAGACGGAAACGACCCACGTCACTCTCATGCTTGAGATCGCGATTTGAGGCAGCGATCACCCGCGCGCCAAAGGGCACGTCTTTCAATCCGCCGACTCGCCGGAAGCAGCGTTCCTCCAAAACCCGCAGCAGTTTGGCCTGAAGGTTGATATCTATTTCACTAATCTCATCTAGAAAGATGGTGCCGCCGCCATGGGCTTGTTCCAGCAATCCCTCCTTCCGCGCTCGCGCATCGGTAAATGCTCCTTTCTCGTGACCGAATAGTTCCGACTCGATGAGGTTCGGTGGTAGCACGGCGCAGTTGATAGCGATAAAAGGCTGGGCCGAGCGATTCGAAGCAGTATGGATCGCTTTTGCTACCATGTCCTTGCCCGTGCCGGATTCTCCCTGCAATAGAACTGATGATACTTCGCTCTCGGCTACCCGCGATGCCAGACGCAACGTCTCCCTCATCACCGGTGAGTGTCCAACAATTTGGTCAAACCCAAAACCCTCCGTTCTCGAAATGAACGGCGATACAGTATTGCTATCAGATGGTGAATCAATCTCCGTAGTCTTCACGTTACTAGCCAGCGTATTTATCGTTCGAACCAGCGCGGCGTCGGTAAACGGCTTTTGCAGGAAGTCGACTGCTCCAGCCCTGAGTGCACGCTCTCGCACATCTCGATCATCCTGGGCAGTAACAAAGATGATTGGCAACTGGTTATTCGAAGCGACCAGGTGCTCCTGGAGCTCAAGCCCGTTCATTCCCGGCAATCTCACGTCGAGAATCAAGCAATTCGAATCATCAACACGACCTGACTTTAGAAACTCCTCGGCCGAGCCAAAGTTATCAACCTCGTAGCCGGCAGATTCTATTAGTCTGGTCGTAGCTTTACGAATCGATTCGTCATCGTCTACTACGGTGATTTTTCCTGTGTGACCAATCATGATTGCGCCTCGGTTCGAAAACAATTGTAGCTAGCCGTCGTGCGTTTTTTGTCCTTATCCGCTGACGATTAGGTTACTAAATGCGTCTAAGACGAAACCATTGGCTTCGAGGCTCTTATCTTAGAATCTAGTCCCACGTAAGCCAGGTTTCGGGGAGGATAGGTTCCGACCTTTTCAACCATTCGAACCAAGCATTGCAGGGACCTCTCAGCTTTCGACCGGAAGGGTGAAATGAACGTTGCGCCGCCAAGTCCGTTCGCCCTCTCGCCGAGACCATTCAGTTAATCGTGACAGCACAAGATTATGTAATTAAAAATACGCAGAATCTGTTCGCAACAGCACAAAACAAAGTTTAATGTGGACGGTAATGCCTACCGGCTACAACACCTGTCAAGTCGATGACGATCGAGCACTGGAAACGGCGGGTTATTTCACCCACTGGGAACTTTCAGCCATGAATATGAACTGCGCGACATCGCAAAATCCACTGGCGAAACTAAAACATAACGCAATTGATCACACACCTTTAGTGGCATAGCGTGTGCACTGGTAATTCACCGATTCCCCTAAGCCTATCCCCTCAAACGTGATCTTCCTGACGAGCTATTTAGCACTTGCTCGCAGGGGACTACGCCAACGCTTCTAAAGAGAGATGCGAATGCACGAATGAAGGCTCAGATCAGACTAGGACGCATTTTCGGTATCGAGATTGGACTGCATTACAGCTGGTTCATTATCGCGCTCTTGATCACCCTTTCCCTTGTCAGCCAGTTTCACACTCTGAATCCCTACTGGGGAGAGCTCGTGATTTGGACGACAGCAATTGTCACCAGCCTTCTCTTCTTCGCCGCCATTATTGCTCATGAGCTCTCCCATGCGGCGGTTGCCAAAGCGCGCGGCTTACCAGTGCGGGCTATCACCTTGTTTGCTCTTGGTGGTGTCGCTCAAATCGAAAAAGAGGCCAATGACCCCGCCACTGAGTTTTGGATGGGAATAGCCGGCCCGATCATGAGCTTGTTGATTGGGATTGGCTGTCTTGCCATTGCCTGGGTACTCGGCTGGGCCCCCGGAACCGATCCTGGCTCGCCGGCCGCGGCAATGTTTATGTGGCTGGGCTACATCAATGTTTCTTTGCCGATTTTTAATCTTATCCCGGGCTTTCCCTTGGACGGCGGCCGCGTGCTGCGAGCGATCTTGTGGCGGTTTACCGGTGACAACGTGCGTTCCACTCGGCTGGCAGCGCGTGTCGGTCAAGTCGTCGCCTTTGCTTTCATAGTGGTGGGGGTGCTTCGGTTCTTTGCCGGCGCCGGCATCGGGGGTTTGTGGATTGCCTTTATCGGCTGGTTTCTGCTGGAAGCTGCGCGGGCGAGTCATGCCCAGGTCGAGATTAATCAAAGGCTGCGAAACGTGCTGGTCCGAGACCTTCTGGACAATGAGTGTCTGGTAGTCAACGGACACGATGACCTCCAAACGTTTGTAAACGAATACCTGCTGCGTACGGGAAAGCGCTGTTTCCTCGTTCGAGATGGACATGGTATTGAAGGCCTAATCACGCCGCACGAAGTAAAAGAGATTGATCGGTCCCGCTGGCCCTACACGAAAATTGAAGAAGTAATGCGCCCGCTGGATCGTCTTCGTTCCGTCACGCCCGACACCACGGTCACCGAGGCAATGGAGATCATGAGTCGAGAAGATGTCAATCAACTGCCCGTCGTTCGTGACGGTCAAATCGAAGGGTTCATTTCCCGAGCGGGAGTATTGCGTCTGCTACAGACACAAGCAGACCTTGAAATGTGAACAACGAAACGCTGTTCTCAAATCTGGCGAGATTCTCGCCTTAACAATCGACTTAACGAACGGAGGTTGAAACATAAACCCATGAGTGGAAAATCACTGAGAACTCTCGCCACATTGGCAATGATGATTTCACTTTTTGCGGCAGCGGTTTCGCGCAACGCCATTGCTGGCAGGACACCTCAGATGGGCGATCACGCTCGCATCATCAGGGAAGTCAGACACGAGTTGGCGATGTTGCCTTATTACGGAGTTTTTGACTGGCTGGAGTTCGAAGTCAGCCCGGACAATACCGTCATTTTGAGGGGTCAGGTCGTTCGACCGACCACCAAATCCGATGCGGAAAAACGCGTAAAAGACATCCCCGGTGTGAAGCAGGTCGTCAACCAAATAGAAGTTCTGCCGCCGTCACCAGAGGATGATCGGTTGCGGCTAGCTCTTTATCGGGCTCTCTATGACTGGGATTCGCCTCTTTTCAGCTACGCGACCCAATCCGTGCCGCCAATTCACATCATCGTGAATCACGGACGAGCAAGCTTGAAAGGAATCGTCGATTCGAAGGCCGATGCTCAATTGGCATATATAAGAGCGAGGGCTGTTCCCGGGCTGTTTGATGTAAAGAACGAATTGCAAATAGCAGGCGAAGGCCCGCGGTAATCAAATTCGCCAAAGATTTTAGTCTTTCAAGCAAAACAGACATTCGTGTCCTAACAGGCAAGAAGACCTTTCAGGGAAGAATCAGGAGCGATCATGGCAAAAGCGATTGGTGTGGATCTGGGAACAACAAATTCTGTGGTAGCAACGATGGAGGCCGATACTCCGACGGTCATCGTCAATAGCGAAGGCGGACGCGTCACGCCGTCGGTGGTGGCCTTTACCAAAACCGGCGAGCGCCTGGTAGGCCAGGTAGCCAAGCGGCAAGCAGCATTGAATCCGGAACGAACCGTCTATTCAATCAAGCGGTTTATGGGCCGGAAGTATTCGGAGGTCACACAGGAAATCAAACAGGTTCCCTACAAGGTTGTGCCCGGCCCTAACGACGCAGTGCGCATCGACATAGATGGAAAACTCTATTCACCTGAAGAGATCTCTTCATTCATTTTACGAAAAATGGCAGATGACGCAGCCCGCTACCTCGGCGAGAAAGTAAAGGATGCCGTCGTCACTGTGCCCGCCTATTTCAACGATGCGCAACGCCAGGCGACCAAGGATGCCGGCCAGATCGCCGGCCTGAATGTGCTGCGCATTATCAACGAGCCGACTGCGGCAGCTTTGGCTTATGGGCTGGATAAGAAGAAACACGAAACGATTCTGGTCTTCGATCTGGGCGGCGGCACGTTTGATGTTTCGATCCTCGAAGTGGGCGATGGCGTCTTTGAAGTGAAGTCCACTAATGGCGATACGCACCTGGGCGGCGATGACTTTGACAAACGAATCGTCGATTGGCTGGTCGAAGAATTCAAGAAGGATCAGGGAATCGACTTGAGCAAGGACCGGCAGGCGCTGCAACGACTGACAGAGGCGGCGGAGAAAGCGAAGATCGAACTTTCTTCGGCGCTGGAAACGGACATAAATCTGCCTTTCATCACTGCGGACGCCACAGGTCCAAGGCATCTGTTGTTGAAGTTGACACGCGCGAAGTTTGAGCAGCTGACTCACGATCTGGTCGAGCGCTGTATGGCGCCCGTCAAGCAAGCGCTGGCCGATGCCAAAATCACCGAAAAGGACCTGGATGAAGTGATCCTCGTGGGCGGGGCCACCCGAATGCCGGCGGTGAAGGAACTGGTCAAAAAGCTAACCGGCGGCAAAGAGCCGAACCAGTCAGTCAATCCCGATGAGGTGGTCGCTGTTGGGGCCGCGATACAGGCCGGAGTGCTCACGGGCGAGGTAAAGGATGTTTTGTTACTCGATGTCACTCCGCTCAGCCTGGGAGTGGAAACACTTGGCGGGGTCATGACGAAATTGATAGAGCGCAACTCCACAATCCCGTCCCGCCGGGCCGAGATTTTCTCAACCGCGGAAGACAACCAGTCGGCGGTCGACGTTCATGTCCTGCAAGGCGAACGTGAGCTCGCCCGCGACAACCGGACACTGGGCCAGTTTCGCCTCGAGGGAATTGCGCCAGCCCCGCGTGGTCTTCCGCAGGTTGAAGTCACCTTCGATATTGACGCGAACGGCATCTTGAATGTCTCGGCAAAAGATATGGCTACGCAGAAAGAGCAGAGGATCACTATCAGTGGCTCAACGTCGCTGGATAAGAATGAGATCGATCGCATGATTAGTGACGCGGAAAGACACTCCGCCGAAGACAAGGTCCGCCGCGAAGCCGTCGAGGTGCGCAATACGGCAGATTCGCTGTCCTACAGCCTCGAGCGTACGCTGAAGGATCTCGGAGAGCGGTTGCCGGCACACGAGCGTGCTCGAGCCGAGTCGTTAATCAATGAGACTCGAGCTGCTCTAAAAGACGAGTCAACGCCGGTTGACCGGTTGCGCCAACTGACAAGCGATCTGCAACAGATCTCCCATTCGCTTGCCAGTGCTGCCTATGGACAGGCCAGCGCGGCCGGGGCTGGAGCGAGCACAGGTGGACCAGGTTCAGCACCCCGTGGTGGTGGCGGACCATCGGGCTCCGGCGGTGGCGCCGAGGACGATATTATTGATGCTGACTACACGCAAAAGTAGGTAGCGTGAGATGGCAGTCAAAACGAAGGACTACTACGAAGTGCTCGGCGTCAGTCGTAGTGCCTCAGAAGATGAAATCAAGAAGAGTTATCGAAAACTGGCGCGGAAATTCCACCCCGACCTTAATCCTGGTGACAAGACTGCGGAAGAGCGTTTCAAAGAACTCCAGGAAGCGTATGACGTTCTGTCGGACACTGAAAACCGGAAACTCTACGACCAGTATGGCGAGAACTGGCGTGCCGTTAAGCAAGGCGGAGGTGCACCGCCACCCGGATGGGAAGGGTTTCGAACATCAGGCGGAGCCGGGACACGCCCGGGTGGTAGGGCTGGCGCGGGCGGAGCCGGTTTTGGTGGTTTTGATTTCGGTGGCTTCCGAACAACCGGCGACTTCGACATCTTCGAGGAAATGTTTGGCCGGGCGGGTGGACGCACCCGGCGGAGCAATCGCGGCGAAGATGTCGAGGCTGAGCTTGAACTATCGCTCGATGAGGCGCACCGGGGAGTTCGTCGCACACTGCAACTGCAAGTGGCCGAGGTTTGTCAGACCTGCAATGGAACAGGCGTAAAAGACGACAAGCCCTGCCCAACATGCGGTGGCGCGGGTCAGGTGTTGAAGACAAAGACGGTTGAGGTAAATGTCCCGGCCGGAGTACGCGATGGGTCAACTATTCGTTTGGCTGGATTGGGTGGGGCCGGGGCGAATGGCGCCCAGCCAGGTGATCTTTACCTGCACATACGTCTCCGACCGCATCGGCTTTTCACCGTGCGTGGCGACGATCTGGAACTGGAACTGCCGGTTGCGCCCTGGGAGGCAGTGCTGGGAACCCGGGTGGAAGTACCCACCATCGACGGCCAGGTCGAGATGACCATTACCGCCGGTGCTCAGAGCGGCCAAAGACTACGGCTGCGCCAACAAGGTTTGAATAAGCGCCGCGATGGTCGAGGTGATTTGTATGTGCGACTCAAGGTCGTAGTGCCGAAGCAAGTGAGCGATGAAGAGCGTCGTCTGTACGAGGAATTGCGGCGTACCTCCAGGTTTGATCCCCGGGCCGGATTGCGAGGCAACTGAACACCTGAACGACAACGATGATGACAGCAGCTCAGCAACCAAACGATCGCACAACACCCGGCAACAATCGACGCCTGCGCAAGTATCTGGAGTTCGTTCAAGACATCATTGTTCTTTGTCTTTGCGCGTCGCTGTTTTTAGCCATGGCGATCAAGCTTTTTCACCTCGGTCGGGCGCTGGTAGCAGGGACTGATTTCTCTGCAGTGATCTCTGACATCCTTTTTGTCCTCGTGCTGATCGAGTTGTTCCGTTTGCTGGTTATCTACCTCGAACTGCATCGCATTTCGGTCTCGACGATGGTGGAGGTAGGCATTGTAGCTACGCTGAGAGAGGTAATCCTGACCGGTGCAATGCAGGTGGAGTGGCGGCAGATGCTGGTCTTGTGCGCGTTCATACTGACGCTGGGGCTGGTCTTGCGATATGCCGGTGTACGTTGTGAGGAGACCCCTGAAAATTACTCGACTTGACGGTGGTGACATGTGGCTGGCTGATTTGGACATGGAGGAAGGACTCACATTCGAGGTGGTGGCCGAGATTATCGGCGCTCGACGTACGCTGGTGGCGCGGCTGGCCCACCAGGGATTGCTTGAAACAATTGAACGTCAATCCGGCGAACCGCTGTTGCCCCGGCGGGCCGTGATGCAATTGCGTCGAATGCAACGGTTGCATCGCGACCTCGGTGTAAATTTCACAGGTGCTTCGATCATCCTGGAGTTAGTAACAAAGATTGAGGCACTGAACCGAGAGTTGGCAGAGCTGCGGCGAACTGCCGCTGATGAGATGGAAAACTAACGAACACAGGAGGTACCAAAATGGCAGCGTCAATTCGTCCATTACATGATCGCGTACTCATACGCCGAGTTCAGGAGCAAGAGGAAAACCGAGGTGGAATCATCATTCCGGACACCGCGAAGGAGAAGCCGCAGCAGGGCGAAGTTATCGCCGTTGGCCAGGGAAAGATTGGCAAAGACGGGACGCGACAACCACTCGACGTGAAACCCGGAGATCGCGTGCTGTTTGGAAAGTACAGCGGTTCCGATGTGGTAATCGATGCTGAGGATTATCTCATCATGCGAGAGGATGAGATTCTTGGTGTTTTCATTCAAACGGCAAAAGCGAAAGGCAGCGGACGCTAGCCCAGACTCATTCGCGAACGCGGATACAAACCAGAACGGAGGTTCAAATGGCGGCAAAAATCGTGGTGCATGGAGATCAGTCGCGTCATGCAATTCTCGAAGGAGTTAACAAGCTCGCCGATGCAGTAAAGGTAACCCTCGGACCTCGAGGTCGCAACGTTGTCCTCGATAAGAAATTCGGCTCGCCCACAATCACCAAAGATGGTGTCACGGTGGCCAAGGAGATCGAGCTCGAGGACAAGCTGGAAAATGTCGGAGCTCAAATGGTTAAAGAAGTGGCTTCGAAGACCTCGGATGTGGCCGGCGACGGCACGACCACCGCAACAGTTCTTGCCCAGGCAATTTTTCGCGAAGGCTTGCGAATGGTCGTGGCCGGCACAAATCCTATGGCTTTGCAACGGGGCATACAAAAAGTTACTGAGCGCGTGGTCGAAGAGATCCGGAAGATGTCCAAGCCGGTCAAGGGAGATGCGATTGCCCAGGTCGGAACGATTTCCGCCAATGGCGATCGCGCGATCGGTGAACTCATAGCGCAGGCCATGGCCAAGGTGGGCAAGGACGGCGTGATCACCGTCGAAGAATCCAGAACTATGCAAACCGAGCTGGATGTCGTCGAAGGTATGCAGTTTGACAGGGGTTACTTGTCACCGTACTTCGTTACCAACCAGGACCGGATGGAGGTAGTGCTCGAGGAGCCCCTCATCCTGATTCATGAAAAGAAGATCAGCGCGCTGCGCGACCTCCTGCCTCTGCTGGAAACTGTAGCGCGGGAAGGAAAACCGTTGCTGATCATCGCCGAGGACATTGAAGGTGAAGCGCTGGCGACTCTAGTCGTCAACAAGCTTCGCGGCACGCTCAACGCATGTGCTGTTAAAGCTCCGGGTTTCGGCGATCGACGAAAGGCCATGCTCGAGGACATTGCCATTCTCACCGGCGGCCGAGTCATCAGCGAAGACCTGGGCATCAAGCTTGAAAATGTTCATACAGAAGATTTGGGCCGCGCCAAGAAAGTTGTAATCGACAAGGACAACACTACCATCATCGAGGGCGCGGGAAAACGACCTGATATTGAAGCGCGCGTACGCCAGATCCGGGCCCAGACGGAAGAGACAACGTCGGACTACGATCGCGAAAAACTACAAGAGCGACTGGCAAAACTCGTCGGCGGCGTAGCTGTGATCAAGGTGGGCGCAGTCACTGAAACCGAGCTGAAAGAAAGGAAAGCACGCGTCGAAGACGCGATGCACGCTACGAGGGCCGCAGTCGAGGAAGGAATAGTGCCCGGTGGTGGGGTTACCTTTATTCGCGCGCAAACTGCCCTCGAAAGTCTGAAGCTCGAGGATCCGGATGAGCAAAGTGGTGTCAATATTGTGCGACGAGCCCTCGAAGAGCCACTCAGGCAAATCGCTCAAAACGCCGGACATGAAGGCTCGATAGTGGTGGAAAGAGTCCGAGCCAACGACAACGTCAACTTTGGTTTCAACGCGCAGACGGAACAATACCAGGATCTGGTTAAGGCCGGCGTAATTGACCCAACAAAAGTGGCTCGGACTGCGTTGCAGAACGCAACTTCCATCGCCAGCCTGCTCCTGACCACGGAGGCCGTCGTAACAGAGATGCCCGAACAGGAGAAGAAAGGAGCGCCCGCAATGCCAGGCGGCATGGACTACTAAAGCAGGGGGGGCGGTAGTTAACAAGCGAATGGCAACGAGTAAACGCGGCGGCTAAACGTTTGATGCTTCATGCGGCGTTGCCATTCGCGAATCATTTAATGGGCAATTTCAATAGCCCTTAAAGGAAGAAACTTATGAGTACTCATGTCAATCAGAACCGAGAGCAGGATCAAATAGCTGGAACGGCCTTAGGTCCAGGAACAGAAGCTCCCGACTTTACTTTGCCTTCGACGCCAGATCAGAAACTATCCCTCAGCGATCTCCGCGGGCAACCAGTCATCCTTGCTTTCTATCCGGCGGACTGGAGTCCGGTTTGTGGCGACCAGATGTCGCTCTACAACGAGGTGCTGCCGGAGTTCAAGCGCCTTGGCGCGCAACTGCTTGGAATCTCGGTGGATGGCGCCTGGTGCCACGCCGCGTTCCGCGACCATCGCAATTTGCATTTTCCGCTGCTGGCGGATTTTGAACCAAAGGGAGAGGTATCCCGGCGTTACGGCGTTTATCGCAAACCAGATGGCGTGAGCGAGCGCGCACTCTTTGTGCTCGATAACGAAGAAGTGATTTTCTGGAGTTACGTTTCGCCGATCGGCATCAACCCGGGCGCTGATGGAATTCTGAATGCACTGGAAGAACTAAATCAGCAGAAACGATCGCAAAAGGAGCTAGCTCATGGCCATGGAGACTAGATCAAAGTTAAGCCCGCCAGTTGGGCTACGCGATCATGTACAGGGTCTGCGAAACGCTCCCGTAACACTCGTTGAGTATGGCGATTTCGAGTGCCCATACTGTGGCGCTGCTTACCCCATCATCAAGCAAGTTCAACGGTTATTGGGAGAGGATATTTGCTTCGTGTTTCGTCATTTTCCGCTGACTCAGGTTCACCCGCACGCAGAGGGGGCGGCCGAAGCATCTGAGGCTGCCGGAGCTCAGAGGCGTTTTTGGGCGATGCACGATCTGCTGTTTGAAAACCAACAAACACTCGACAGCCGGAACCTTGTCAGCTTCGCTGAAATGCTTGAGCTCGACATTGAACGGTTTGTTCAGGAGTTGGAAGCTCGAGTTTATAGCCAGCGCGTCAGGGAGGATTTCATGAGCGGGGTCAGAAGCGGCGTCAACGGTACGCCGGCATTTTTTATTAACGGTATAAGACATGACGGTTCATGGGAGCTCGCGCCTTTGCTCGCCGCAATTGAGAACGCGCGGGCCCGCGCTGCCGCATGAAGCAGGAGCAAACCTCAAGGAGACTTTGTTTATGGATATCAATCGTCTGACTGAGAAAGCGCAGGAAGCTTTGCGGGCCGCTCAAAGTGAAGCCACTCGGCAGGGTCACCAGCAGATCGATGTCGAACATCTGCTGCTCGCGCTGCTGGAGCAGGAAGGGGGCCTGGCACGATCTATTCTTGATAAGGCGGGAGTTGATGCCGACCTCGTTCGGCGGCGGATTGAAGCAGAACTAACGAAACTGCCGAAAATATCTTCCTCGACCGGAGGTGGAACCGATGTCTACATTTCGTCTCGCCTCAATCGATTGCTGGTCCAGTCCGAGGACGAGGCAAAGCAGCTAAAGGATGAATTTGTTTCAGTAGAGCATCTCATGCTGGCAATTGTTGATGACAAATCGGGCGCCGCCGGTCGGATCCTCGGCGAACTGGGCCTGACCCGCGACAAGCTTATGCAGGCTCTAAAGCAAGTCCGAGGCTCGCAGAGAGTCACCTCACAAAATCCCGAAGCCACTTACGAGGCGCTTGAACGTTACGGTCGCGATCTAACCAAACAGGCGGCCGAAGGCAAATTAGATCCCGTTATCGGTCGTGACGAAGAGATCCGCCGGGTGATCCAGGTTCTTTCTCGCCGTACGAAGAATAATCCAGTGCTGATAGGCGAACCCGGCGTGGGAAAAACCGCAATTGTAGAAGGTCTGTCACAGCGAATTGTGCGCGGAGATGTGCCGGAGAGTCTGAAGAACCGGCGGGTTGTAGCCCTCGATATGGGGTCCCTGATTGCGGGCGCGAAATATCGAGGCGAGTTTGAGGAAAGGTTGAAGGCCGTCCTGAAGGAAGTTCAGGAGGCGGAAGGACAAATCATTCTCTTCATCGACGAACTGCACACAGTTGTCGGCGCCGGCAAGACTGAAGGGTCAATGGATGCGGGAAACCTTCTAAAACCAATGCTGGCCCGCGGTGAACTGCATTGCATCGGGGCCACCACGCTCGACGAGTATCGCAAGTACATTGAAAAAGACGCGGCCCTGGAACGACGGTTTCAACCGGTGTTTGTTGATGAACCTTCGGTTGAGGACACAATCTCGATATTGCGCGGACTGCGAGAAAGGTATGAGCTGCACCATGGCGTCAGAATCAAGGACTCCTCGCTGGTGGCGGCGGCTGTGCTCTCACACCGGTACATCACCGATCGTTTTCTACCTGACAAGGCAATTGATCTGGTTGACGAGGCGGCAGCGCGTCTGCGGACAGAGATTGAGAGTGTCCCTGTCGAGTTGGATGAAGTGCAGCGACGAGTTATGCAGTTGGAGATCGAGCGTGAAGCATTGAAGAAAGAGAAGGACCGGGCTTCAAAGGAACGACTTGAGAAACTCGAGAAAGAACTTGCCGACCTAAAGGCCCGAGCGGATGCGCTGCGCGCACAATGGCAGGTCGAGCGGCAGGCGATCGATCGTTTGCGCAAGTTGCGAGAAGAGATCGAAAGAACCCGCGTGGAAATCGAACAGGCCGAGCGCGCCTACGATCTTAATCGAGCGGCCGAGCTGCGCTACGGCAAGCTTCAGGAGTTAGAGCGCCGGCTTCAATCTGAAGAGGAATTGTTAACCAGAAAGCAAGGTTCAGCCCGCCTGATCAAAGAAGAGGTCGATGAAGAGGACATTGCGGATGTGGTCAGTCGCTGGACCAGCATTCCCGTTTCCAGATTGATGCAGGGTGAGGTCGAGAAACTTCTGCAACTTGGAGAGCACCTGCACAAGCGCGTGATCGGTCAGAACGAGGCTGTCGAGGCTGTAGCGGATGCTGTGATTCGCGCCCGTTCGGGTTTGAAAGATCCGAACCGGCCTATCGGTTCCTTTATTTTCCTTGGTCCCACAGGCGTCGGGAAGACTGAGCTGGCGCGAGCACTGGCGATGTTCATGTTTGATGACGAGCGGGCGATGATCCGGATCGACATGTCGGAGTACATGGAGAAGCACGCCGTCGCACGTCTGATTGGGGCGCCGCCAGGATACGTCGGTTACGAGGAAGGCGGTCAACTGACCGAAGCGGTCCGGCGCCGTCCGTATTCAGTCATTCTGTTTGATGAAATCGAGAAGGCCCATCACGATGCCTTCAATGTCTTGCTTCAGATTCTGGATGACGGACGGTTAACTGATGGTCAGGGTCGAATGGTGGATTTTAAAAACACGGTGATCATCATGACGTCCAATATCGGGTCGGAAAGGATCCTCGAGTTTAGCGGCAGAACCGACTCTGCCGCTTACGAACGGATGAAAGAAGCCGTTCTAACTGAACTGAGGCATCACTTCCGACCCGAGTTTTTGAATCGCGTCGACGAGATAGTGGTCTTTCATTCGCTCAGCGAAGAGGACCTCAAAAAGATATTGGAAATTCAACTCGGGCGTCTGCGTGAACGTCTGGCGGAACGACACATCGAGATTGAGCTGACTCCCGACGCAGCCACGCATCTGGCGCGCGAGGGGTATGACCCAGTCTATGGCGCGCGTCCATTGAAGCGGGCGATTCAAAAGGAACTAGAAACCCCGCTTGGCCGGCGCTTGTTGAGCGGCGAGATTCGTGACGGCAGCAGGATCATCGTTGACTATCACGACGGCGAGTTTGTTTTTACAACGAAGCGATCCGAACGCGCTGAAGCCGTGGGCAGCGGTACGTGAGCAGCAAAATGGATAAGCCAGTTATCTTGGCAGTGGATCGCGACGATGAAATGCTGAGGCAGGTTAGGCAGGACCTCGAGCGCGCTTATGGCGAAAGGTATCGCGTGCTGTCAGCAATGTCTGGCGGCGAGGGACTGAAGGTTCTCCGACAGCAAAAGGAGGACAGCAGACCGGTGGCGCTCGTACTCGTTGACTTGAGCTTATCGGCTAAGCCGGTCGCCGAATTTCTCGAGGATGCTCGGCGACTCTACCCTGATCTTATATTCTCACTGGCCCGGACCTTCCCCAATCCAATGGCGCCGGCCGGCTTCCTGGAGACTGGTCACTGCACCGCCATCCGTTTTGGCTCGAGTCGAGTCAACCCGGAATCTTTGCGGCAGGAGATGTGCGGCACGGATCGGTGAAGAGAGTAGCGGCCGGAGTGGGTGAGGGGGCGACGGCAGTGCAGTTTATTCACCAGTATTTGAGCTCGAGCGAGAGGTGAAGATGAGCGGGGCTGAGCACGATATTTCCGACATCCTGATCGCGACTGATGGGTCCGTGTATGCAGATGCAGCGGTTGATTGCGGCGCCTGGCTCGCGTCGCGTCTGGGCGCAAAGGTCACAGCCATCTATGTAATCGACCCACGACGACTGGCGGGCCACTTCATCAAGCATTTTTCAGAAATAATTGGCAGTCGCCGCTCAGAGGGTCTGCGGGAACGGATTCGCGATTACTACCAGACTTACGGCCGCGAGGTGCTGGATCGCTCCGCGGCGATTAGTGAGCGTTACGGCGTCGCCTGCGAAAAGAAACTCGAATCAGGAAATGTAGTCAGCGTGCTCGCCGCTGCTTCCGCGGACACGGACCTGCTGGTGCTTGGTCAACGCGGTGAGGATGAGGAGTATGAGACAGGCTTTCTCGGATCGGTTGTCGAAAGAATCGTAAGAACGGTGGACCAACCGGTACTGATAACTCATCTGCTTTTTCGAGAATTCCACGCTGCTTTGCTTGCTTACGACGGCAGCGCGGCGGCTCGGCGGGCAATGAAAATGCTCGCTCGCCTGGCAGTAGCACTGCATCTCGACATCGATGCGGTGCAGCTTGTTGGCGAGGGCGAGCCAACCACGGCGCTCAAAGAGGTGACGGAATATTTCAAGCAATATCCCGTTCACCTGACTACTCACTATCTCGTAGGCGATAGTCACTCTTTAATTCTGGATCACTTGAAAGTAGCAAAGTGCGACCTTATGGCTATGGGGGCCTTTGACAACAAGGTCGCTGACAGGCTCGCGCTTGGCTCAACAACGGAGTATTTGATGCGCACCAGTCCCGTTCCCGTACTGGTGCATCACTGATTTCAGGAAACTGATTCGATTAGCAAGGGAACATAACAAAGAGGGAGGCGACAACATGTTGGTTGTATTTAGCAGTAGTTGGTGGGCCATGGCTCTGCGCGGAATTGCGGCCATTGTTTTCGGCATCGCCGCATTCATCTGGCCACATATCACGCTGGCAGCGCTGGTCTTTCTCTGGGGGGCATACGCCATCATCGACGGCGTAGTAGCCATTGCCGCAGGCATCAAGTCGCATGCGGAGTTTAAGCGTTGGTGGGTCTTGCTTGTCGAAGGAATTCTTAGCCTGGCAGCGGGTGTAGTAGCTTTTGTGCTACCCGGCATTACTGCCTTAGTGCTGCTTATTTTGATCGGCGCATGGGCCATCGTTACGGGAGCGTTCGAGATTGCTGCGGCTATTCAGATGCGCAAATACATCACCGGCGAGTGGCTGCTCGTGTTGGCAGGAATTGCTTCCATATTGTTTGGCCTTGCGTTGCTGATCAATCCGGCTGTCGGAGCCTTGGCAGTCGTCTGGTTGATCGGGGCGTATGCAATTATCTTTGGCGTCTTAATGCTGGGCCTTGGATTAAAGCTGAAGAGCTTGACGCGTGTGGCCCACAATATGACGCCGAGGACAATTTGACCCGATCGGGTAAATGCTTGAATTCGTGCCGTACAAAGCGCATTCGTATGATTGTTTTGAGTGGTACAGATTTCGGTCTGTGCGCAATAGTGAAGTCTGTACCACACTTTTTAGAACGCGGAGGACGGATCAAGGGAGGTAAGGAATGCGTCTGAGAGTCAACCCATTTGCGAGCGAAGCAACACTGGCGGTGGCAGCTATTTCCGTTATCTGTATTCTGGTCTTATTGACATTGTCGATTGGTGGGTGCAATCGCCAGGGAGCCCTGCGTCTTGCCTCAACCTCGGGTGACACTCCTGTTAAAAACGGCCCAGTCAATCCCGGACCAAATAACTCAACAATGGGGCCGGTCGTGTCTTACTCAAACGTCGTCGATCGGGTAGCACCGGCCGTCGTCACGATCCATTCACAAATGAGGGTGCGCGCCCCACAACAGTTCCCTTTTACAGACGATCCGTTTTTCCGGCAGTTCTTCGGCGATCGAGGTATGCCTCCGCCGCAACAACAGCTGCGGCGTCAGGCTCTCGGTTCGGGCGTGATCGTCTCCACTGATGGTTACATTCTGACAAACCATCACGTTATTGATGGGGCCGAGCAAATCAAAATCGATTTAAACGACAACCGAACACTGGATGCACGGGTGGTAGGCGCCGATGCACCGAGCGACCTGGCGGTGTTGAAGGTGAATGCCAGCGGCTTGCCAGTGTTGAGTCTGGGTGATTCGAATCGTGTGCGGGTAGGCGACGTGGTGCTCGCAATCGGCAACCCGTTGGGTATTGGTCAGACCGTCACAATGGGAATCATTAGCGCAAAAGGCCGCCAGACAGGCCTTAGCAATGGCAGCTTCGAAGACTTTCTGCAAACGGATGCGCCAATCAATCAGGGAAACTCAGGAGGCGCCCTGGTCAGCACAGCCAGCGAGCTGGTGGGGATCAACTCACAAATCCTTTCTCCGTCCGGGGGCAGTATCGGCATCGGTTTCGCGGTGCCGTCCAACATGGCGCGCGTTGTGATGGACCAACTAATCTCGACGGGTAGAGTGCGCCGCGGCCAGCTGGGGATCTTCGTGCAGAGGATTACCTCCGATGTCGCCGCTAGTCTGCATGTCCAGGAAGGGAAAGGCGTGCTCGTGATCCAGGTGCAATCAGGCAGCGCCGCTGAAAAGGCGGGGCTGAAAAAAGGAGACATTATTCTGGCCTTCAACGGCACGGAGGTGAACGACCCCAACTCCTTCCGCAATCAGGTCGCCACTACTCTCCCGGGCACGAATGTCTCCCTGACGATTGCACGTGACGGCCGGCAGCAGGAGCTGCACGCGACATTGGGCGAGTTCACTCCTCAAGAAGAACCGAGAGGCACAGATGATCAATGAGCTTCCCCCTTTTAGTACAGCTTGCGTTACAAGCTTCCGAAAACGTTTGTGGTTAGAACTTTAGAATTGAGGCTGGTGCGACAAGATGATCTCCAGAGACGAAGTTGAGACTCTAGCTCTTCGCGAGGCAAAACCGGACAGCCGGGTGTTGAGCATCTATCTCAATATCCTGCCCTCGCGGCTGGACCCTGTAAATCGGGCGTTCGAGGTGGTGCTCAAAAACCTGTTGCGGGACATCGAGGAGGGACTCGACAAAGAGCAACGGAAAGGATTTGACGAAGAAGTGCGCCGAGTCTTCGCTTTTCTCGAAGACTACCGCGACCCGGAAAGGAGCCTGGTGATTTTCTCTGATCATAATGAGGACTTCTTTCTCGTGTTTGAACTGAGAGTTCCAGTCACCGATGGCGCCTGGTTCAACGATACCCCTTATGTTCGCCCGCTTTTAGAAGTCATCGACGAACACGAGCGTTATGGACTGGTGCTTACCGATCGACAACATTCGCGGCTGTTTACGATTTACCTCGGTGAGATCGAAGAATATCATGACGCTTTCGCAAAAGCGGATGTCACGCATATCAAGACGACCGGCACGGATCATATCCGCTCGCAAATGAACATTCAGCGCAAGGCGGACGAACATGCACACCGGCATCTCAAGCGCGTAGCCGAACTGATGTCAAAGTTGGCTCTACTGCATAAGTTTGACCGGTTGATACTGGCTGGAACGGTAGAAGCCACCAGCGAACTTGCGGGATTACTCCCCAAAGCCTTGCGCGCTAGAATCATCAGTAAATTATCTCTACCAGTGGAAGCGAGCGAAAAACAGGTTTTGGCTGAGACTCTGGCAATTGAAGAGAACATCGAACGAAAACGTGAGATGGAACTGGTCGACTCGCTGCTTACAGGCGCCGCGAAACGCGACCGAGCCGTCGTCGGGTTGGATGACACGCTGCTGGCGCTGCAAGAGTGGCGTGTCTGGCAGCTCGTCTACGTTGACGGGTTTAATATAAAAGGAGCTAAGTGCACCAACTGCGGAGCGCTTCTCGCTCAGAATGGGAAGCCGTGCAGTTATTGCGGCGGCCAGGTACGGGAAATTCCAGATCTGGTTGTGGGCGCGGCCCGACAGGTGCTTGACATGGCGGGTAAGGTTGAACAGGTTCGCGGTAATGCTGCCTCGCACCTGAAACAAGCAGGAGGAGTTGGTGCATTCTTGCGGTACTGAGCGGGCCAGTGGTAATGATAACGATCGAAGAGCGCGTGCAAACAATTGTTGAGGCAAATTGGGGTGACAAATACACCCTGATTCACAAATTCGTGCGCGAGTTGCATTCGCTTCGCGCTGCTCTTCCTTCACCAGCCGATTTGGAATCCATCGCTTACCATCTGGAAATCGTTGGCGGTCAGGATGTGGTCCTTGGTGATGGAACAGTGTTCGACGCGTCGTTAGTTCTTCGCCGAGCGGCCGGATTGATTCGCCTGGCGCTAAGCGAGGAGTTGTAAATTCCGCAGCGACGTTAATGACGTGAATCTTTACTAAACAGGATCATGGAAGGAGTCAGCATGGCAGGTTTTATCGAGCGCAATCAATGGAAGACTTTTCTCGACGAGTTCAGCAAACGGAATCAACTACGAGCCAGTCGTATTGAAGTAGTTGGAGAAATCGGCGCCCAGGAGCAGGAGGAATACCTTCCTCTGGTAGGAGTTAGTCTGGAGACAAAGGGCTCGGAGGGCGGCAGCATCGAAATCATGCTTGGAGGGGAAACAGCCAGGGATCCGCGACAACTAACACACCTGGTGGAACATGTAGAACGCATCGCACCTTTGCCTGGTTCTACAAGTCTCGAGGAAGGCTTGGGCATCGAAGACAAAGACGGTAATAAGACTCTACTGCGCTTCGAGATGTTACCTGAGATTGAAGAGAAGACCTCGGACGAGCCGGCGGTGGATACGAAGCGCGCGCCTAATATTCGATAGTAGGTGTGGGTCAGTTTCACGGTTCCAAGCATGCAGCCTTGTTACGCCGAAGGCGTTGGCTAATGCCAGCCCAGGGTTGGAGCGCAGCGAAAACCCTGGGGGTTCAAATAGCAAAATCACTTCGACGCAACGCTGAAAGCGTTGCGTTACGTCAGCCGGCTTTCTTCGTTGCCAACGCTTTCAGCGTTAACTAGCAGTTAGAGGATATGTACCACCCCAGGGTTCTCGCTGCGCTCCAACCCCGGGCTGGCATTAGCCAACGCCTTAGGCGTTACGGATACGAACAATGAGCGATGAGTTTCTGAGCGCGGTCACCCAGGGAGATGTCGCAAAAGTAAAAGAGATGCTCAGCGCTGATGCCGGTCTGGCAAATGCGAAAGATCAGAATGGTGTGTCGGCAATCATGAAAGCCACTTACTATCGCCAGCCCGGGGTGGTAAACGTTTTGCTCGACGCAGGAATGGAACTGAACATCTTTGACGCTGCGGCCACCGGCCAAATCGAGCGCGTAAGAGCATTGCTAAGGCAAGATCCGGCGCTGGTCAAGGCCTTCTCCGTTGATGGATTCAGTGCCTTGAGTCTGTCCACATTCTTCGGCCACCGGGAAACTGCTGCTGCCCTGCTTGAAGCGGGCGCGGACGTCAACCTCGCCAGTAAAGAGGCGATGAAAGTGACACCGCTTCATTCAGCTGCCGCCTCCCGGCAGTCAGACATTGCGCGTTTGTTGATTGAGCACGGCGCTGATGTAAATGCGCGGCAGGTTGAGAGTGGCTTCACGCCGCTTCATGAAGCCGCCGCTAACGGGGACATGGAATTCGCGAGGCTGCTGTTGGAACACGGCGCAAATGTGGACGCGGAGATGAACGACGGCAAGACGCCGCTTGGTTTTGCCCTCGAGCGGAAACAGGACTCAATGGCTGAATTACTGCGCGCCCGTGGAGCAAAAAAGTGATAGAGCTCATGTAACCAAGCTGCCAGCGGCTTGCCCGCCGGAGTCTCACGCTCGCCACTACTAACAACTGGAACATGTCTTGCCCATCATTCCGAGGGATGGCGCAAATCGCCATTCAGGAATCCAATTGTGGCAGCGTGGCGCTCCATTTCGTCCCGCAAAGGGCATTTCTCCCCTTCGGATTCCACGGAGCCAGTCACTTCCTGACTCGACCAAGTTACAGGTACCTGAATCCGGAGAATTTCAATTGCAGAAAATTCCAGAGAATGGCGAAAACCGACTTCTGATTGTCGACGATGAGGAACTCGTTCTGAATCTCTTCGCGGCCGCGCTGGGCGAGCGTTACGAATGTGAGACTGCACTGAACGCCCATGAAGCTTTGAGGTTACTGGCAGAGCGCCCCTTTGCGCTGGTCCTCTCTGACGTACAAATGCCGGGGTTAAGCGGCATCGAGCTATTGCGAAAAATCGTCAGCGATTTTCCGGATGTCGCAGTAGTTATGGTTTCAGGTGTCGAGCGCAGCCAACGTGTTAGAGACGCTTTGCGCCTTGGGGCCTTTGACTATCTCATCAAGCCCTGCGATCTCGACGTGCTCCAATTGAGTGTCGAGCGAGCTCTGGAACACAGGGCGTTAATACGCGATGGCAATCGCTACCGGGAGGATCTGGAACGGCGTAACGCCGAGTTGGCTTCGCAAAGAACCGAGCTCGTAAGATTGCAGGCGCAACTTGTGCACAGCGAGAAGATGGCCTCGCTGGGTCAACTTGCGGGCGGTGTGGCGCATGAACTAAACAATCCGGCGGGTTTCCTCTACAGCAACATGGACACTCTGATGCGGTATGTAACCAAACTAAAGCAGTTACTCGCGACGTACGACACGATAACACTGCCCGAAGAAGTGGCACCGAAGGTCCACCAACTAAAACGGGAAATTGGATACGAAACCCTCCTGGGGGATCTTTCATCCACCATCGTGGACTGTGCGGAGGGAGCAACGCGTATTCGTGACATCGTTCTCAACCTCCGGACCTTTTCGCGCCTGGACGAGGCGGAGCTGAAAATAATCGACATTCATGCAGGCATCGATGCCACGATCCGCCTGCTCTCGCAGTATTACACCTCAAACCACATCACGCTCAAACGCGATTACGGCGACTTGCCACCCGTGCTTTGCTATGCCGGCCAACTAAATCAGGTCTGGATGAACCTGCTTACAAACGCGGCGCAGGCGATTGGTCCAGGGCGGGGCGAAGTGCGGATTGAAACGAGACTAATCGACGATATGGTCGCGGTAAGGATCAGCGATACCGGCAGCGGCATTCAAAGCGAACACCTGAAAAAGATCTTTGACCCCTTCTTTACAACCAAGCCTGTCGGCGAAGGAACCGGGCTCGGGCTTTCGATAAGCTACGGGATCATCGAAAGACACGGCGGCACGCTGCAAGTTCAAAGCACCCCCACCGAAGGCACAACGTTCATCACGTTGATTCCGCTGAATGCGACTGGCAGCAGAATTCCGCAGCAGCACGCCGAAACTATTCACCTGCAGGAGGTTTCAAATGTCTTATAAGATCATGATCGTTGATGACGAGCCGGCAAATTTGCGGGCACTGGAGAGGTTGTTCCGCGATACTTATGACGTTCTAACTGTGGAATCGGGCGCCGCGGCATTGGAGTTGTTGCGACAACACGATATTGCCCTATTAATCACGGATCAGCGGATGCCCGGGATGACCGGGATTGAATTGCTTCGCAATACGGTTCCACTTCGTCCCCGCATGGTTCGAATTATCCTTACCGGTTATACGGACGTTGACGCGCTGGTCGAGGCTATAAACTGCGGCCAGGTTTACCGCTACGTCACCAAACCCTGGGGCAACGAGGAGCTGCTACTAACGGTGAAACGAGCGCTGGAGCATTACGAAACCAACAAGAAGCGTCACGACCTTCAGTTAGCAAATGAGCGCCTTATCGCTCGTATTCGAAACATCCAGGTGCTGGCAACATTGGACGGTGAAGTCGAGTTAGCGCCGATGGATTCGATCGCCTGATTCTGCAGACAACTCTTCACCCCCAACAAAACTCTTCACTGACCTTAATCGGAGTCAAGATGGCCCACTCCTGGCCCAAGTGACACACATTGTCACTTGGGCCAGAAAAAAATTTTTGTTCAGCAACTGCTGAAAACCTGTTAAGCTTTTCTCGGCTTCTCGCAGCTCGTGTGCGTCTAAGCTGCGGGAACCTGACTAATGGTTTCCTCAATGACAACAACTTTCGCCGCAAACCAGGACCGAATAGGGCGCGTTTAACACCGGATGCCCTAACCTCTAGAGTTGCCCCATAACCAGATCATATCGTTCCTTCCTAGTTTGTAGATGTGCGGCTGCGACAAGGGATACAAGATGAACCTGGGTCCTCGCCCAAAAACTGTCACGAATATACTGCGGGTTGCGCTTGGCTTGTTGGTGATCCTGCCAACTGCGGCGGTAGCCGTATTTTCAACGCCTCGGGTACAAAATAAGCCCAAACACGCACGGCTGGCGCCCTTGTCAAAGCTAACAACCATTAACCTGCTTGACTTCGGCGCGGTGGGAGATGGGATCGCTGACGATGGTCCAGCTCTTCAGAGCGCACTCGATGCGCTCGCGCAAGCCGGCGGCGGAACCTTGTATGTGCCTCCCGGCAACTACGCCATCGTCACTCCTGTCGTAAAGCAATTCAACAGTGCCACTTCAATCGTCCTTCAGGGTGAGCCCTCAGCCACGCCGATAAGCGTCGCAGGAAACGGGTTAGGACTTGATTTGACGAGCGACTTCATAATCAAGGTGGGTCCTGCAAACGATGCGATCTCTATCCTGGGCGCCGGCGACCTTCGAGTGAACGACCTAAGTTTTACGGGCGTCCAGGAGGTCACAACAGACGCCCACGTCGTCTTAAAACTGTCCGAGGTAGGCGACGCAAGAATCCAGCACTCTGAGTTTTATGGTCTTGCTAGTCTGGTGCCTCGGGGAGCCATCGTGTTTGCTTTCAAATCCAGCTTGAGCATTCAAGACACGCCTTTTCTCGGCTGCGCTACAGCCAGCGGACATAGCACCTCAGCAGTTCAGAACGTAAGATGGAACGCAATTTCTTTGATTAATAGCAAGTTCATAGACTACGGCCAGAGGCCTGGTTTCTATTCAAAAACGCCGCTCTCACCGGCGTATTCGTGGCTCGGCATTGGCAACGCAGCGGCTCTTGAGCCATCGAACTCCCGGCGCACAGCCATTGTCAACAATGTATTCCTGGATGAGGGACAGTTTTTCGGTATCTCGGCAATTCCTGATCTTTTTGACATTCCTTCCGCTCCGTTCGAGGTGTATATCTCACGGCTCGTTATGAACGTGAGCAATCTGGCGTCGGTCGGTGTTTACCTGGACGAAGCGCAGAAGGTTTTCATTGATCGCTCATTCTTCGGCTGGAGTCATAACGCGGGCGCGGCCATCGCCCTGACTGGTGTTGGCGAGGCGATTTTTGATCAACTGGAATGTGTGGCCCATGCCGATACGATCGTCGCCGATGCCGCCACGCAAAGACTTACAGTAATAAACTCGATCTACGCCAATCTTCTTTCCGAGGCGCCTTACACGGTCACGATTACTACTGAAGATCCGTTAGACGACCCAGTCCAATACGTCCGTCAACAGTATCTTGATTTAGCGAATCGTGAGCCGGATCCGGTCGGCCAGTTTTACTGGGCGGATCTGATCCTCAGGTGCGGGAGTGATACTGAGTGCACGAGCCAAAAGCAGAGCGCACTCGCTAACTACCTCGGAACAACACCCGCTGAGAAGTTTTCAATTGCCGGCACTATTCGGGACGAAAATGGAGCCCCGCTGGCGGGTGTCACCGTTGCCCTGTCGGGTTCACAATCTGTATCAACCGTTTCCGACCCGAACGGGCAATACTCATTCGATAACCTCGCGACCGCGGGCATCTATCAAGTAACGGCCAGCAAACGTCATTACATGTTTCAAAGTCTGGCGTTCGAGACGCCAGGCCAGGATCAGGTCGGCGATTTCACGGGTATTCTCGACCGCCACACGATAAGCGGCCGCGTAACAAATTCGTTGGGCCAACCAATCGCTGGAACGCTGGTTACCCTGTCAGATCCCGAACAGCAAACTGAGACGACTGACGCGAACGGTAACTACTCGTTCCCCGACATTCCCGCGGGAAGTGATTACACCGTAACGGTTTCACGACGGAACTACACATTCGCCGATCCCGATCAATCCTTCACGGATTTATCGGCCGATATGTTTGCAAATTTTACCGGCAGTCTGCTTAGTTACCAGATCATAGGAAAGCTGTCGGCTAACACGGGTGGGCCAATAGTAGGAGCGAGCGTAACCTTGAGCGGTTCTCAGCACGCATCTGCATTGAGTGACAGCAGCGGCCGCTATTCCTTCTTAGTGCCGGGGGAAGGAAATTACACAGTATCAGTTGCGCGGGCTAATTATTCTTTCACCAACCCAAGCCGCTCATTTACAAATCTCTCGGGAGATGCGACTGCAGATTTCAGCGGCACCCTTTTGCACTACACGCTCAGTGGGCATGTTACAAACGATCAATCAGTGGGAATTGCGGGAGTGACTGTCACCTTAACCGGATCGGAAACCGGCTCGAAAACAACCGATTCCGGGGGAAACTACTCTTTCTCGGCGACGGCGGAAGGAAATTATGCAATAACTGTCGCCCGCGCGAATTATGCTTTTAATCCCGCCAGCCGTGCATTCACAAATCTCTCCGGAGATGCTGTTGCTGATTTCTCAGGCACCCTTGTGCTTTACACACTAAGCGGCAGAATCGTTAACGGCACTGTGCCGTTGGCTGGCGTCACCGTGAATCTAACTGGTTCGAAAACAGCCTCCGTCCTTACTGACGCCGACGGGCGTTACTCGTTTGTGGCGACAGCAGAAGGAAGTTATACCGTTACTCCAGTCACGCAGTATTATCGGTTCACGCCTCAAAACTTCCATCACGATAACCTCAGCGGCAATTTCGTCGATGATTTCATAGCTGTGCGGGCAGACACGGTGCAGTTCAGCAACGCAAATTTTGTAGCATCGCCAGGCTCATCCGCCGTTGAGATCACTGTTACCCGCGCCGGGGACACATCCCAGCCAGCCAGCGTCAAGTATTCGACAAGTGATGGAACCGCAAGTCAGACCAACGATTACACGGCAACCTCTGGAACGCTGAGATTCCTATCAGGCGAGTCCACGAAAACGTTCACGGTTTTGATAACCGTTAACACCTACTCGGGGGCCGATGAAACTGCCAACCTTCGTTTAACTCGCCCATCAGGTTTTCTTCTCGGCGATCAGAGACTCGCGACGCTCATCATTGCCGATCAACCCATACCCGGACCGGTGACCAACCCAATAGAGGATTCGCGCACATTCGTTTTCCAGCAATACGCCGATTTTTTGGGACGCCTTGCGGACAACGGAGGACTCGACTACTGGACCAATCAGATAACCCGGTGCGAGACTAATGTCAGTTGTATTAGTTCAGCGCGGGTGGCGACGTCGGCGGCATTTTTTGCCGAGCCGGAATTCCAACAAACAGGCGGCTTCATCTATAGGCTCTTCCGCGCCACACTCGGCCGCCGCCCGACTTACAATCAGTTCGTGGATCAGCGTGGCCAGCTGCAATCGTATGGCGATCCCGCGGCCGCCACGGTTTTGTTCGCTCACGATTTTGTTTTACGTTCTGATTTTCTGACGAAGTATCCTGAGACACTAACGCCGCAGCAGTTTGTTGATTCGCTGATAACCACCACCCGGGAAACTACAGGCGTGGACCTTGCTTCACAACGAGATTCGCTGGTTGCCGACTACAGCACTAATCATGACCGCGGCCGCATTATTCGATTGATCGCGGACAACGACCTGGTCCAAAGAGCGGAGTACAACAGCGCATTTGTCTTGATGCAGTATTTTGGGTATTTGCGGCGCGATCCTGACGAAGGCGGTTACAATTTCTGGCTCGATGTGCTCAACAATCGCCAGCCGGACAACTTTCGCGGCATGGTCTGCGCATTTGTTACTTCGCGGGAATATCAGGAAAGATTTAGTTCAGTCGTGCCTCGCAACGATAGTGAGTGCGGCTCCGTCCATTGAGAGGGCCCCTCAGGATTGGGCGTACTTGCCGAACCGCGAGACAAACTCGGATTGCGTCAGGCCACCCGCCTCAGCCAACTTCATGATTGATGCCTCTGTGAGAAAATCTCTTGGTCCGATTCTGACCATATAATCGCGCGCGACCCGGTAACTCTCAGTCTCCACATCCACAAAACGCTGGCGGCCCCTTCCCGTTTCAGGATCTATCACCTGGTTAAACGGAACTGGTTGAAATTCACCACCCTGAATCGTAATGATGGAATTTGAGCCATCGCGAAGGAGAAAGTTAAATGCTGCGTAGCCGAGGTCGCGCGCGTACTCGGCGTCGTAAGGGATGGGAGACGCGCATCGCAGTTCGTAGCCTATGCTCTTATCCACGACTGTTACCTTTATGTTACGACGTTCGAGACGTAGTTGGACTTCATTCTTGACCTTGCGACCGAGGTCGATCTCAGCAACGCGTATGTTTCCTTGAGCATCTCGATCGACATCCTGCAACTCAGCCACCTCGTTCGCGTCAAAATGCTCAACCAGGGCTTCTGACAACAGGATTACGCCGTAGTGTCGTCCCATTGCGCGGCGCTTGATAATCGTCCCTTCGACGATATCAACGATATCGTCCAAAGAAATCCTCTTAGCAAACTCCTCGGGGATGATGGTGCAGGTCGCACTTGCCGCCTTCCCGATACCGAGAGTTAAATGGCCGGTGGGCCGTCCCATCGTTACAGCCAGGTACCAGCGCTCAGTCGTGCGTGCATCCTCCATAAGCCTCTTAACTAATTCGACTCCGACATGACGGGCAGTCTCATAGCCGAGAGTAGGCACCGAACCAGGCAGCAACAGATCGTTGTCTATGCTTTTGGGAACCTGGACCACCTTGATGGTCCCGTTCGTTTCGCGTTCAATAGCGGCCGAGCTGCGCACCAAATCATCGCCGCCGATTGTCACTAATGCTTCTACTCCGAGTTTTTTGAGCGCAGCGATTGTGTTCGCCAACGCTTGTGGATTTCTGGTTACGTCCGTGCGTGACGTGCCCAGCATAACGCCGCCTTGCAGGTGGATGCGGGTCACTTCGTCAATGGTCAGATCGTGCTGCTCGTCCGTGTACCGCTGGGCAAGCCACTCAAAGCCATCATGAAAACCCACTGCCGCGCGACCAACCTTGATGGCTTCGATCGCAATCGCCGAGATCACTCCATTTGTCCCTGGAGCAGGGCCACCACCTACAAGAATACCTACTCTTTTGGGTGCCATCAGGATTGATCTCTACTTCTCGCCTCACCGTTGAGGGGAACTTGCTCGCTGAAGTAGCCGAAACGGTCGAGAAATTCTTCGTTTGTCATGTTTGCGGCGGCGGCTATCTTTTCTACCCAGGAGGGATCTGCAAAGTCTTTCGCCTCAAGCCGGATCATGTACTCTCGAGCCACGCGGTAGCCTTCACTTTTCACATTAACCATCCTGACGCGCGTCTTGCCTGTTCCCGGCTCACGAATCTGGTCGAATGCCATGGGCACCATGCGTCCACCCTGGACGCTGATCATGGCGTTGCTGCCGCCCGCCAAAAGAAACCTAATTGCGCTGTAACCCAGGTCGCGGCAGTAAGCGGCGTCGAACGGAATAGGATCCGCGCAACGCAGTTCATAACCGATGTTTTTGTTGACGATCGTGACGCGGAGCCCGCGCTGAGTAAGACGGCTCTGCAATTCGACCTTTACCTTGCGAGCCAAATCAACTTCGGCGAAGCGAATGTTACCGTGATCGTCTCGCTCAACATCCTGTAACTCCTGAAGTTCCTGGGTTTCCAATCTTTCAATCAGACCTTCAGCCAGGATTGCGACCCCAAAATACCGGCCCATTGCCCTCCGTTTGATGATAGCCATTTCAACGATGTCACAGATGTCGGAAAAAGCAATGGTTTGTTGCCGGTCGAACTCTTCGCCAATCACCGTTAGAGTGGCCCCGGCCGCCTTGCCAATCCCCAATGCGAGGTGCCCGGCTTTTCTGCCCATCGCGACAACGACATACCAACGCTTCGTTGAGCGGGCATCTTCCATCAGATTGTGAATTAACTCCACCCCGTAGTGGCGAGCCGTCTGGTAACCAAAAGTAGGGATGTGACTGGGCAGCGGCAGGTCATTATCTATGGTCTTTGGGACATGAACCACTCGTATTTGTTGCGCGGAACGCTCGGCGACGAAGCTGGATGAAAGTGCGGTATCGTCACCACCAATGGTTACGAGATGAGTGACACCAAGACTACGGAAGGCTTCAACAACTGTGCGAATGGCTTGGTCGGAAGTCGTTGGATTGTCCCGCGCCGTGCCCAGCATTGAGCCACCCTCCAGGTGAATACGCGAGACATCTTCAATCCGCAAGGGACGTACCTTCGAGGTGTCGCCCCGAATAAGCCACTTGAAACCATCGGTGATGCCGACGACCTCAAAGCCTTCATTTACTGCTTCGATAACGGCAGCGGAAATCACCGCGTTGATACCCGGCGCCGGACCACCACCTACCAGTATCGCAAGGACAGGGTTTGTCATACGCACTCCCACTGATGATTGAGGCAATCTTACAATTACACAAGCAGAAGTCACACTGCGGACAGAGAACAAGCGCTGGACTCTGAGACCTTCCCGGCGCGAGCGCAGTTGTCGGGCTCGTCAGGATAACAGCTCTGCCACAATAGCCTTTACGTGAATTTGGGTCGTATTAAGCAAGGGAATACCCGCAACAGACTTGTCGCGCAGAATCAAGGCAAGCTCTGTCCCGCCAAGGATAAGTCCATCGATCCCGGCACGATCTCGCATGCGCCCGACTATTTCGAGCAAACCATCGCGCGTCTCCTGAAGAACGACACCACTTACCAGCTCGTTAAAGTATTTGTCATGAATATATTCTTGTTCGTCGTGTTCTGGAACAACCACTGTTTTCCCCGCCCTGGAAAATACTTCCGGAAAGAATCTACCTTGCATCGTGAAGCGAGTCCCAAACAAGCCCAGTCTTTTTAGACCCGGGGTATCAGCAGCCTGACAGGTGGCTTCAACGATACTCAGGAGCGGGATAGTTGATTGGTTTTGAATATCATCAAATACGATGTGTGGCGTTGCGGCAGCAAGCACGCCGAAGTCTGATCCTGCGGCTGCCAGCCGCTGTATTTCAGCCGACAGGTATTTGGTGACTTCCGCGAGCTGATTAGTCTCAATTAGGGGAAGCAGCCGTTTCAAATTGATGCTATTAATGATAATCGAGGGATAACTCCCATCCGGCTGCAATTCCCTGTAACGCGTAATGATTGAGCGGTAGTAGTCGATAGTTGATTCTGGTCCGATTCCGGCAATGATTCCGACTGTTTTCATAAGTGACTCAGGCTCAAGGAATCAGGAAGGCCTGGATTAAGATCGTCTGCCCTTGCGCATTCCTGATTCATCCGCCGGCAGTTCGCGTACAACTTCCGTCGCTTTCTTGTCCTGGCGCAATCCCTGAAATGATGGATGCCTGATCGATCCGTCAGAGGTCCACTCAGCGAATGTCACCTCGGCGATTAGTTTCGGGTCGGTCCACCGCACTTCACGAAGTCCGGGGTCTTTGGGAATGGCGCTTAACGGGGTGGTCGCTCGCGAAAACCTGTCGAGGTGCTTCTGCAACTCACTGCGCTGTTTGAATGTGAAGCCGGTGCCGACACGTCCGGCATAAACCAGCTTTCCCGTTTCATAAACGCCAAGAACCAACGATCCGAAGCCTGGCAAGTTTTTTGACGACGGAGTATAGCCCGCAATTACAAATTCTTGCTGCTTATTACATTTGACCTTCAACCAGTTTCGATTCCTGGTAGATTCATAAGGTGAATCCTCGAGCTTCGAGACGATGCCTTCAATTCCATATTCACAGGCATGTGTGAAAAACGCGTCTCCATCTCCCTCGAAGTGTTCGCTAAAACGTACCAGGCCGCGGCTGGCGCTGCCTTTGGTTACCTCCATTAGCAAAGACTTTCTTTCTCTCAGAGGCGTACGCGTGAGAATGAACCCGTCAAGATAAACAAGGTCGAAGACCTCAAAAACAAATCCCGTCTTAACGCTCTTGCCCATTGCGCGCTGAAGCTTCTGAAAACTCGAGCGTCCCTGCGCATCAACAACAACAATCTCTCCATCAAGAATGGCGCTGGTTACGCTCAGCGATTTAACAGCCTCAGCGATACCGGCGAATTTCTCTGTCCAATCCTTTCCATTCCGACTCCAGAACTGGACGTTGCCTCGATCTATGCGGCACAGCATCCGATAGCCATCAAACTTGAGTTCATGCAGCCATTGGCTGCCTGCGGGCGGTTCCTTGACGAGTGTGGCGAGCTGGGGCGCAATGAACTGTGGCAGCGCAGCTTTACGCGCTCCCGGTATTTTCTCTAGCTCTCGTTTGGGCATCGTGTCAAATCAAGATTGTGACTATATTAGCGTACTCGCCAAAACGTCCAAGCTCTTGGATGCCACGCTGATGGAACGCTTCTTGTGATTTTGTGGATCCTGGCGTGGGGAGGCTTAGCTCATCTCGAGATCCCAGCCGACTGGCGTTGGCGGTCTGAAAGTTCGATTATCAAATCCGCGCATTCTTCCAGCGATTGCAGGCTGGTGTCGATTGAGAGATTGTAGTTTTTGGCGCAGGTCCAATTGTGACTTGTCATCTCGTGGAAATATATCTCGCGCGTGCGGTCTGATTCCTTAATCAGAGCACGCGCCTTTTCTTCGTTCAGGTCTTTGTAGATGCTGAGGATTCGTCTTACGCGAAAACTTTTCGGAGCATGACAAAAGACACTGAACATTCCTCGATGCCGAGGCAGCAAAAACACCCCGGCCCATCCCACCACAACGCAGTCGTTCTTGCTCGCGATCCGTTTGAGGATCTGTGTCTGCTTGTCGAATAGTTCGCGATCTGAAAAGTTTCCCAGTGGCGGCGGACAGTAGTGAGCGTCCGGTGGGCCGAGTGCCAAACCACCCAAAATTTTGTCCCAGAACGAAGAGATTCTTTCGGACCGTGCCGCGACCGTCTCTTCATCACAGCCAAATTCCTGCGCGGCCAGATGTAGCACTTCGCGATCGACATACTTCAAGCCGAGCCGCTTCGCGATAATCTGGCCAACGTACGAGCCGCCCGCGCCCAACTGGCGCGAAATAGTGATCGTCGTCTTTATCACTGAATCAACCACCAAACTTTAAGTCAGATTCCCAGGCTCCTAACGATTCAATCATCTCTCCGCAGAAGCGAATTATCAATGCATCGCCACCGCTCCTGGCTTTTTCTTGACCCGCTCAAACAAGAGCGCGGCCGGAACACATATCACACATAGAAACGACAGCACCCGAAAAACATCAATATAGGAAAGTACCATCGCTTGCCGCACTACGGTTCCATACAGACCGCCGTAAGCCTGCTGCGTTGCTGTCACCGAACTACCGGACGTGGCGAATGCTCCCGACATCTGCTTGAGCCGCTCCTGGAAAACAGGGTCGTAGGGCGTGAGATGCGAAACCATTGCTGCCTGATGCACTTGTGCTCCGCGCGCCAGCAGCGTCGTCACGGTAGCGATTCCTACGCTGCCGCCCGTGTTGCGCATCAGATTGAAGACGCCCGACGCGTTACCCATTTGCTCGTTACTCAAAGTGCCGAGCGCCATAGTCGTCAACGGCACAAACACAAAGCCCATCGCAAAGCCGCTGATGATGTTCGGCCAGACAATGCTGCTGATTGAGATTTCCAGATTGATCTTACTAAACAAGTAAATCGAGTAGGCCAACACCGTAAAGCCAAACATTACCAGATAGCGGCCTCGGACTCTATTTATCAAACGTCCCACTATAAGCATCGAAGTAACCGCCCCAAGGCCCCGTGGGCTGACCGCCATGCCGCTAGTGACCGCTGGATACCCCATCAGCGTTTGCAGGAATAATGGGAGCAGCGCAATCGTACTGTAAAGGACTATTCCCATCGCAATCATCAGGGATGTCCCAACGGCAAAGTTTCGATTGACCAGCACCCGCAGATCGACGATTGGCTCTTTTGATCTCAACTCCCAAAAAATGAATGCAATCGCAGCCGTGGCAGAAAGAATTGCGAACCAGGTGATGAATAATGAGGCAAACCACTCGTCTTCCTGACCTTTGTCCAGAACCAACTGCATGGCTCCCAGCGCGACGGCCATCAATCCAAATCCAATGTAATCGATGCGTCCAGGTCTTTGATCCCTGATGTACGGCGGATCTTCGATAAACGCCCTGGACATAAAAACGGCCAGAATGCCAATGGGAATATTAATGTAAAAAATCCAGCGCCAGGAATAATTGTCTGTGATCCAGCCACCAAGGGTTGGTCCGATAATCGGAGCAACCACAACACCGAGACCAAATACCGCCATGGCCGAGCCGCGCTTCTCGGGCGGAAAACTTTCCATCAAGACAGCTTGCGCAATGGGTTGCAAAGCTCCCCCACCGGCCCCCTGGGCGACGCGCGCGACGATCAACATGCCGAGGCTGGTCGCGGCGCCGCAAACCGCTGATGACAAGGTGAAGATTGTGATGCAAACAATCAAGAATCTTTTGCGGCCAAAGTAACGGCCCAACCAGTTTGCGGCTGGAAGAATTATGGCGTTCGAGACGAGATAGCTTGTTAGAACCCAGGTCGATTCTTCGGTCGAGGCGGAAAGATTCCCGGCGATATGAGGCAAGGCGACATTAGCCACCGAAGTGTCCAGCACTTCCATGAAGGTCGCAAGCATCACCGACGCCGCGATTAGCCACGGATTGAAGCTCGGTGTCCACTCGCGCACAGGCCCAGGCTTGAGCTCGGTTTTTGCGGCTTCTCCATTAGTCATCTTACTGAAGTGTCAGTTGTTCGTGATGAAAAATGACAAATGAAAAATGGAAAATGGAAAATGTTTCGCTGTCTTCACTTCACTTTCACCTCCGGCACTACTGACATACCCGGCGCCAGCATGTGCTGCGGATCAATCTGGTTCGGTTCAAAGACGATTTTGACCGGCAGGCGTTGGACCACTTTCACATAGCTGCCAGTGGCGTTCTCTGGGGGAAGCAAACTGAAGCGAGCGCCAGTGCCGGCTTGAATGCTGTCGACATGCCCACGAAAAGTCTTGTCTGGGTAGGCGTCTACGTTTATGTCGACCGACTGGCCAGGTCGAATGTTTCCAATCTGGCTCTCTTTGAAATTTGCAGTAACCCAAACGTCTCCCGGGACTACAGCCATCAACGGCTGGCCTATCTGCACCAGTGCTCCCACCTCGACTGATTTGCGAGTTATGCGCCCACTGTCCGGCGCATAAATCTTGGTATACGAAAGTTGCAGTTCCGCCTCGTCGACCGCAGCTTGCAACTGTTCCAGGTTCGCGCCCGCCGAAGCAGCCTGCGCCTGGCTAACAGCGACTTGTTGCGGGGCAGTCTGAGCTTGCGCAAGCCGGCCCAGGGCTTCATTTACCTGGGCCTGGGCTCCGCTAACCTGACTCTGAGCGCGCTGAGCGGTGGCTGCCTGGGCCGAGGTGGCAGCGCGGGCTTCATTCACCTGTGCTTGCGCCGCTGAAACTTTCTCGCGCGCAGCGTCGACCTGAGCATTCGCTGTCCGGACGGCCGCCAACGCTTCATCCAAACGTTGCTTGGAGATCTCGTCCTTCTCGTAAAGCAATTGATATCGCTGGAGATCAGCATTAACGCGAGTGGCCTCCGCCTGCGCGGCTGATAGTTGGGCGCGCGCTTGCTGCACATTCGCTTCCGCGGTGTTAATGGACGCGACGGCTTGACTGGTGCGGCTGCGTTCAGACGAGGCGCCGGCCCGCGCCCCGGTAACGCCTGAACGCGCGAGTTGCACGCCCGCTGTCGCCTGCTGCACGTCGGCGCTGGTTTTCACGCGCGTCAAAGTTACCTGTGTTTGGGCCTGTTTTTGCTGCGCGAGTCCGGCACTGAGCGCCGCCTTTGCCTGTTCCAGTCTCGCTTCGTAGTCTCGCGGGTCAAGCTCGACGATCAAATCCCCGGCATTGACCTGTTGATTGTCTGTAACGTAAACCTTCGTGATATAGCCGGAAGCTTTTGGGCTTACCTGTACGATGTGTCCGTCGATAAAGGCGTCGTCGGTTGATTCGTGAGAACGCGAGTACAACCAGTAGCGCACTCCGAAAAAGATCGCGAGCAGCAGAACAACGGCGGCGCCAATCAGAAAAGCCGGCCGTTTATAAGCCGGACGCGGTGTAACATGTTCGTGCGGTTCATCTGAGAGAGGCTCGTCATATTCATCAATGGGCCGGGCATTCTCCTCATCAGGACCTTTGCCTACCGGCGCCTCCGCGGGTGGACCGGGCGGTAAGTCCTCCTGTGATGAGCGTTTGTTAACGTGGTCGTCCTTTGCCATTCTTCACCAATGAAAAGTCTGCGCTCTTCCTAACGCGGCTGCCAGATTTAAACGAGCACTATTATAAAGGACCAGGGCCGTTACCTGGTCCAGCCGCGCATTGGCTAGTGCGGTCTGCGCGGTTACGAGTTCGATGTTGTCTCCCACGCCGGCGCGGAAACGATCGCGCGCCATTTCCAGTTCACGTTCAGCCAGCGTGACCGCCAAATCGGCGGCGCGCACTGTTTCGGCACTCGTGCGCAAATTCGAATAGGCAACGCGCAAGTCTTCTTCGACCTGGCCGCGGATGCTGGCGAGTTGAAGCTCAGCCTGAGTCTCTCGGCTACTTGCGACCTGGATTCGTCCGCGCGTCAAGCCACCATTGAAAATGGGAACATTCAATTGAATTGCGTAACTGCGGGTAGGCAGGGCGCTCGTCACCGGTGTAATGGCGCTGATTCCGTAATCGCCGAGAAACTCGAGCGATGGCAGCTGTTCCGCTCGCGCAGCCCGCTTTTGATAGTCGTTAACCGCAACTTCAGCTTGCGCGAGCCGAACTTCAGGGCGATTCTCTTCTGCGGTTGCTACAGCGCTCTCTATCTCCGGCAGAGTCTCAACGACAAAACGAAGGGGATCGGTAAGCGTGAAAGAACTGCCCAAAGGCAATCCCACGATTCGTTGTAGTTGCAGCCGTGATTCTTCGGAATCGCTTTGCGCCCGGGAAAGCCGTACCTGCTCCTGTGCGAGCCGAGTCTCAGCACGGGTCACATCCACGCCGGTGGCAATTCCGGCATTGCGCTGATCCTGCGCGAGGTTCAGCAGAGTCTGTGCCAGCGCCACGTTTGTTTGCGCCACCGACAGCGCGCGATCCGCTCGCATTGCTTCCAAATATGAGAGCGCAGTAAAAGTTGCGACTTGTTCACGCGCAAGACCCTCCTCCATCTCGGCGACCCGGACGCCTGCCTTTCCAGCTTGAAAAGTTCTTAGCGCGGTTAAACTAAAGATCGTTTGTTCCAGACGCAAACGTGCATCGAAGTTTTTGAAAGGTCCGATGAAGGTGGAGTTGAAGCCTGGAAGGGTTCCCGGTTTGAACCCGAGTGCGGCAAGGTTTTCCGTCAAGGTTGCCTGATAAGCCGCCCCGGAAATATTCGGCATCAGTCCAGCCAGCGATTCCTTCTGTATTCCCCGGGCTTCATTACGCCGCTCTTTCGCCAGCAGAGTGGCGAGATTATTCTCAATGGCCAATTGGATCGCCTGATCAAGACTCAGAGCCGTGACGGCCGGGCTGACCTTCGCGGCGCCCGGCGGTTGTTGCGCGTTCGTAATCGGGACTGACGGCCTGCCAGTTTGCAAACCGCCGGTGCCCACCGGTGATGGGCCAATAACCGACGTCGTTTGTGTTTGACCTGGACCTGGACCACGAGCACGAGTCAACTGCGCGAAACCATGCGTGGCGGATAGTCCCAAAAACCCTAAAAGCAAAACCGTCTTCAACAAAACGCGGTTGCCTCGACAGGCAACCCAGGATCTCAGTTGTTGGTTGGTACAAAACACAAACTGCCAGTGGATCAAAACGTAGCCCCTTTCTGAAACGGCCAGCATGGTCTGGATTTGGATGAGACTGCAACTGTTTAATGTCAAAAGTTTCGCTTACGTGCAACTAAAAAGCCAGTTTCCCCATTTCTTGGTCCGCAGGGCTTTTCCAGGGACCATTGGGCTTCGTGTAATTTCGTGGATCGATTTGTCTACTCGCAAGGTGCTCACAAGCTTGTCAAATTGGGAGACCTCTAAAGCAGCTATTGACTTTCATCCTAACGCAGCTGTATATATGGCATCACTATATATGGAGATGACGATGCTTGAGCGGGAAGTCAGAAAAACCCATGCCCGACTGGCAAGATGAAATCAGACAGCGACTGGCGGCCTTGAAGCTTGCGCCGGCGCGGGAAGCGGAGATCGTCGAGGAGTTGACCCAGCATCTCGGAGATCGCTACGAGGACTTGCTTACCCTGGGCCACACCCCTGAGTCAGCCTTTCACACCGCGCTGGCCGAGTTGCTTCAGAGTGACCTGTTCGTCCGCGAGTTGCGACGCGTTGAGCGACGAGCAGCGCCAGAACCAGTCGCAACAAATGCTGATAAACCGCGCAGAATAATTGCCGGCATTTGGCAGGATGGGCGTTACGGCGCTCGATCATTGTTAAAGCAGCCGGGCTTTACCGCAGTGGTAGTGTTGACTCTCGCGTTAGGTATTGGCGCCAATACCGCTCTTTTCTCCGTGGTGAATGGTGTGCTGCTCAAGCCTTTGCCTTATCCACACCCTGAGCAACTTGTTACGCTGCATCAGAGCAAGCCGAATTTCCAAACAGGGGCGATTCCCTATCCGAATTTCCGTGACTTGCAAAGCGAGAACCAGACGTTCTCGGCAATGGCCATATCCCGCGGCTATAGCTTCAGCCTAATCGGCGTCGGCGCAGCTGAACGCATCAGCGCTCGCCTGGTATCCGCGGACTTTTTCACGGTGTTAGCCGTCAACGCCGCGCCGGGGCGCACATTCATGCCCGGTGAAGATGAGGTCGGCGCCGGTGCGGTGGTCCTGATCAGCGCGGATCTTTGGCAGCGCAAGTTTGGCTCTGCCGAGGATGTGCTGGGAAAGAGCCTGACCCTGGATGACAAGAACTACACGATTATCGGCGTGATCCCGGCGAGCTTCAATCTGGTTCGCAACATCGATGTCTATGTGCCAATCGGTCAATGGAATAATCCTGCGCTGCGGAGCCGCAGTGTCGCTTTGGGACTTCATGGGATTGGCCGTCTTAAACCTGGCGTCACGATCGAGCAGGCCCAGGCTGATCTCGACAGGGTTATGAGGAATCTGGCCGCTGCTTACCCGGAAACCAACCGCGGCAACGGCGCTAAACTTATTTCACTCGAGGAAACCCTGGTTGGTGACATCAGGCCGATCCTTTGGACCTTGCTCGGTGCCGTTGCATTCGTGCTGCTGATCGCCTGCGTGAACGTCAGCAATCTTATGCTCGCGCGTTCTACGGGCAGGACCCGCGACTTTGCCATCCGTGCCGCGCTCGGTGCGAGCCAATGGCGCCTGCTCCGGCAATCCCTAATCGAGAGTTTGCTGCTGGCCCTGGTCGGCGGCGGACTTGCACTCGTTGTTGCGGGTTGGGGTACCAAAGCCGCGCTCAGCCTGCTGCCTACGATGCTCCCACGCGCGGAGGAAGTAGGACTGGACACGCGCGTTCTGATTTTTGCCGTCGCCATTTCGCTGATCACTGGGATACTCTCGGGGTTGGCGCCGGCGCTTAAGACCTCGCAGTGGCACTTGACGGAAACGCTCAAGGAAGGCGGGCGCGGGGCGAGCAGCGGCCGCGGGCGTGCCCAGGGAATCTTCGTCGCCGTCGAGATGGCGCTGGCCCTGGTGCTGCTGATCGGCGCGGGCTTGATGATTCGCAGCCTCACTGCGCTTTGGAATGTTGATCCGGGATTTCGTTCCGACAATGTTTTGACCTTCGGACTGAATTTGCCACCCGCGCTCCAAACAGCCAGCCCAAATACGGTTCGCACCGCCCTGCGCGATCTCAGTGACAAGCTCGGCTCGATGCCGGGTGTTCGGGCAGTTTCATTTTCAGCCGGCGGAGTTCCCTTGCAGGGCGAGGATGATCTGTTTTTCTGGCTCGAAGACCGGCCAAAACCGGCGAGTCAAAGCGAGATGAACATGGCGCTGGTCTACAGAGTCGAACCCGGCTATCTAACGACGATGAGCATCCCACTCAAACGAGGTCGCTTTTTCAACGATCAGGATCATGAACGAGCTCAGCCCGTCGTGGTAATTGACGAGGTCTTTGCCCGCAAATACTTTGGCGAAGCAGACCCTGTCGGCAAGCGAATTCAACAGGAGGGCCAGGATCCGCAGCAGATCGTCGGCGTAGTTGGGCACGTGAAGCAATGGAGTATAGATGCGGACGAAGAGCAGTCACTTCAAGCACAACTCTACGAACCATTCAGACAGTTGCCGGATAACTCTCTGCCTTCCAGTGCGGGAGTGTTGATTCGTTCTGAAAACACATCAGGCGGCGGTGGGCCGGCCCTTTTCGAGTCCATTCGGCGAATCGTACAAAGCCAAAACAGCCAGAATGTCATCTTCAGGCCCCAGACGATGAACGAGGTGATCGCCGATACGCTTGCCGCGCGGCGCTTTTCGATGATCGTGCTCGATGCTTTCGCGGTGGTGGCGCTACTGCTTGCGAGCGTCGGCCTCTACGGCGTCATTTCGTATTTGGTCGGACAGAGGACACACGAGCTCGGGATCCGCATCGCGCTGGGGGCACAAAGCAAGACTGTTCTCCGTCTCGTCCTGGGCCAGGGAATGAAAATGGCACTGGCGGGAGTAGTGTTGGGACTTGTTGCCGCAGTGGGGCTGACTCGCCTGCTGGCCAGAATGCTTTACGGAGTGAGCACAACTGATCCACTGACCTTTGCAGCTATTGC